>Ga0209208_10000572_pt1 | contig 48552 bp, 30 predicted proteins | sample S1TSphfallax_3_FD_187694 | JGI IMG/M metagenome (GOLD analysis project Ga0209208, IMG submission 187694) | Host-associated microbial communities from peat moss isolated from Minnesota, USA - S1T2_Fd - Sphagnum fallax MG (SPAdes) (version 2) | ecosystem: Host-associated > Plants > Peat moss >...
TAAATTTTCAGTATGTGCCATGGTAGATGTTTCAATTGCCCAAAACATAGCCTACATTCGACTTAATAGTGAAAATTATATTAACATGCACATATCCAACATAAAAAAACATACAAAAAATGAATAAGAAATAACAATTGACAAGTTACTTAAATCAAAATTCTATGTTACTCAACCAATTTGTTTGATACATCTTATAGGCATGTATTTGGGGTGATAGAAATATGTTGTTGCCATGTTTTAGAATGCATGGAGAGGAGGTTATTGCTTCAATCTCCCAAACAATGGACCTTTTGGAAGTTGGAGACACACAATCATGGGCCAATTCCTTGTATGAGTTTCTAGAATATCATAAACACCTACAACAGTTCAATGAGGCAAAGAACAAACACAAGGATTTATTAAAACAATAATGGTTTGGCTTTGTTGCTAAACATTTCAAGGAGTTTAATATGGCCAATGCAAGAAAAATTGAAGCTATAAAGTGGGATTAGAATCTTTTCTAACATATTGTTAATAATGACAAATGTTTACTTATGATAGAGAGGTGTGAGCTCCCCTAATTGCATTCTTCTAAGGAAGTTAAAATAATTGCAAGTAACCTTTTACGAAGGAAAGCACCTTTCAAGAGTGTTCCTTGGAAAATTTGGTTAGTGAAGGTTTTTTCTCACACTCATTCGATAAGGATGTTAGTTGTGCATGCCCACTCCAAGGCACTAACAAGGCATCCATTAGAAAGATGAGGATAGGGGAATAACACTCAGGGTGAAAATGTAGTAAAAGGAGCCTAAGACTATGTTGACCACCATAAAATCTTGCACCTAGTCAACTATGAAAAATCACTAAAGAAAAGTGAACTATTGAAAAATAATGAAATTTTATGGGTAATGTTTTTATATTTATGAATTTTCATTTCCTTGATTTTTTTGTAATTTGGAGATGTTTTAATATTTGAAAAGTGAGAAGTAAGCAATGAGCAACCTGCCATAGACTATTACTTTTGAACGTCCCTTTTCCAAGTGAAACAAAACCATTTCTTCTCAAATTTCATAGGAGGTTATATTTTGATAATCACTAGGGCATGGCATTGGAAAAAATCTCAAAAGATGTTTTCACTACGTTTTACATGAATAACCTTTGAACATGTTTTTGACCCTTAAAACATAATTTGAAAAAAATCCTTAAAGAAGAAATGATTTTTATGTTGTAGGGAAAGGTAAGGTTACAATTCAATGAATTTTGGAAGTGTTATGCATAATTCAAAGTATTATGAAACATACACTATGTTATCAAAGGATATGGTTGAACAAGGTTAAATGCAATGAAACTAATGTACGATATAACTTTCAAGGATTAATATACATGTGTATTTAAGAAGTCAGTAGAATTAGAACCTTTAAATTAGTCTAATTATGCACATGATCCATAATGGACTTTGGAGTCATAAATTATTAAAAAAACCTCAAATATTATTTATTAAAAACAATTGATCCTTGTAGGTTGTGGATGAAAAACCTTCTCATCCATGTATTAGGTAATTGTGAACAAACGAGTTCAATGGAGCTTTTCAAAACCTTGACACTTGAATTGAGTTAGTTTTTTATGTTCATTGAAACAAATAGAAATTTTTGGTTTTGGGTGTATGCATTCTAAGGTGGTTCATTTTCAGTAGATGTTCCACTCCCTAAAAGTCCATATGAAAATAAGTCATTCTACACAATTCTTTAATGTACATGTTAAGAAAAATTAAAATTAAAATCCCCCCAAAAATGATTATGATATGGATTTATGAAAATATGGTTCATTTTAGGCCATTCAAAAGTCGGTAATTTTTTTTTGGTTATTTTTTTCTAGCAATCTTCTTGCACATATGTTCTTTTTGTTTTAACATATCATATATCGAATCCCTATAATATATCCCAAATAAGATTCATACAAAAAAAAAAATGTATATAGCGGCACAAACAACAAACTAGTCCATATTTTTCAACCTCAAAAGTCCATTACTATATATTTGGTGTACATATGTTACAATTATCTTTTATAAATGTCTTCTTCTTCAAGTTGAAAATCTAAATTTAGCCACAAATTTGGAAAATTATTATTTTTATACCATGTTTATAGCATGTAAATGCATGCCACTCTACAAAAAACTAGATTGCGACATAAAAAGTTAACCATCCTACCTTGCAACCACTCTATTAGCGTTGAAGAGCTTAGATTTTCATGGCTAACATTCTTCAAAGAACCTTGCAAGCTCGCCATGGACACAATATTGCAATTGATTTACACAATAGCCAAGGTGGTTCAGCCTATGCATTTGACGTTTTGATGGCATCACAAAAGCCCGCCATGGAATCACGTTCATAGCAATGTTGTGGGGTGTGATTCAAATAAGCATCATCCAACTTATATCCGATTTTTTGCCTTGATAATGTCTTTGATAATTTGCAATGTCATTTGCAAAGCATAGATTCCTTTTGAATGTAGATGTTGATATAGTATGGCGAACCTTAAAAACAAGAAAAAATATGGTCCTTGTTTGTCAAACTAAAAACATTGAAAGATTGGAAACATTAGAGATATTGGAGAGATCAAATGTTTTGGGTGATAAAAGGTTTGTAGAAGAAAATGGGCGAAGGGATGATGATGAGGAAGATCTTGAAGTGTTGGCTTATATATAGAAAATACAAGAGTACAACAGAATATGGCAACAAAGGTATAGGTTCCAACAAGTTCAATTGCTTGTTGAAGAAGAAACAAAACATATAGCAGAAGAGAAAGAATTTCTAGAAAGGATTCATGTTGCCCTTTCTATTTCAATGAACACAAATAGGAAAGTGGCTTGTAGATCCATCGCAAATGTTGCGAGAACAATAACCATGTCCATTGCATACTTCCTAAAAGGCTTTGATGTTGTTGTGTATAATAAGATTATGGAAAAGGTTGTGGGACACGACCTTCTAGGTGTTGTTATGCCATCGTATTTGTGTGCTACTAAGAAAATAAAGCACAACCAACTATTGATTAACAACCTCAAGTCTAAATTATCGGGTCACGTCACAAGGCAATGATTTTCTAAGTTAGTGATGGGGAAAGCATTATATGCACATTTGCATTCAACTAGTCGTTAGGGAGCATAAGGGAGGTAGCTAGGGTTTTAGGAGTTGCCAAGAGGAACATCAAAAAAGGTGTTGAAAGATGTAGGATGTTGGACACATCACAAAATGCATTTTGGATGGACCACATGAGGGCCAAACAATTTGATGCATTGTTTGAACATTTGAAGCAACTTGTGGTATATTAGTGGAAAATTGAAACAACTATCTTTCCAAACTGCAAGGAGATTACAAGGTTGAAGATCGAGGTGAAACAATTCAAGGTGCATCCAATACATTACCTTTAGGCTTTAAGCATCTAAGGTTTATTCTTTTCCTTGCAAATCTAGTCCTTTGTCATGTTTTTGTTGTTGGGGTTTCAATATTAATGTCCCATCTTAAGAAATCAAAATGTACATAGTTGAGAAATGTTGCACTTCTAAGCTTGTCAAGGTAAATTCAAGTTGAAATGATGAATCACTTAAGTTTTTGATTCAAATGCTTCTAAGCAAACAATCACATGTGGTTCATGGTAAGTTTTATTTTTTATTTTTTTTTGGGGGTGATTCATTGATACAACTTGATTTTATTTGTTGTTACATACATGGAAAACAAGCAATCTGCAATTTTGACATAGGTGCTTCAAGTGTAACTTTGCTTGTTTTTTTTGTATTTGAATACAAGCAATATTTCAAGTCATTATGGTTCATGGTAAGTTCAACTTATCCTATTTTAGGGTTATTCTTTGATTTACAATGAATCAATTTTTTCTACTATAAATGGTAATCAAGTTTAGTGAAAGTTTGATGTAGTTGTTGAAGGTAACTGGTTGTTGATAGGACTTAAGTTTCCATAAGAATTGCATATGTGAAGTGGTTTCTTAGGCAATACCTTCAACAATAAAAAATGCTTTGAAAATGGGATGGATCTAATTTGTTTCAATGTTGGTTATTTTTTTTGTTTCATGTAGTGTTTGCTAAGGACAATCAAAAGTTAGTTGTGCTTTGGAAAACTCCAAATGTTTAAAGTGGCCCTATTTCCTAAGGACAAATGTGTTATGGCAAAAGTACTGCTCTGACAAGGTGCACTTGTGCTTGATGCATGTTGCTTGCTAAAGGCATATAGAAATCAAGATTGTTTTAGCAAGGTCCACATGTTTGATGCACTACTTCCTAAGGACAAATATGAGTCATAAGTGTCTTGGTAGGGTCCAAATGCTTAATATGGCTACTTGCTAAGGACAAAAAAAATAGAAGTGCTTTGGTAAGTTTTAGGTGCTTAATGTGGTTACTTGTTGAGGACAAAAAAATCAAAAGTTTTTTAACAAGTTCCATGTGTTTGATGTGGATGCTTCCTAAGGACAAATAGAAGTTAAAAGTGTTTTGCAAGGTCCAAGTGCTTGATATGGCTTCTTGTTAAGGACTAACATAAGTTAGAAGTGCTTTAGCAAGGTCCACATGCTTTATGTGGTTGTTTGCTAAGGATTGATAGAAATTAGAAGCTTTGGTAAGGTCCAAGTGATTCAAGTGTGTGCTTCTAGACCTTGGTAAAAGTTGTGTGCTTTTCAAAAGACTACATTTTCTTTTGTTATTTTACTGGTGAATTTGAGTTAATGCTTTGGTGCCTCATGAACCTAATCATGCAACTACTTTGAAAGTAGGTCTTGTGATTATATTCTTACCAAAGTGTGTATTTGTAGACTCCAATTTAGGAGCTCTATGCATGATCCCTAATAAGTTGGACAACTATCAATAAAATAACAAGCTAAATATTGAACCCATCTCATATTTGTTTCTAAGTCAATGTTTTCAATGGTGTTTTATAAGTTCTTTGAATTGATTATCTAATGATTATTTTTGTTTTAACCTTGATAAAGGTAGAGTGGCTTTTAAAAGATCTACATTTGTTTTTTTTCTCATTTTCTTATTGATTATGCTTTAGGGTGCCTCATGAACCTTATGAAGCATGTAGCTACTTTGATAGTATCATGTGATTGTGTTCTAATCATGTTTTTTCTTGAAGCCTCTTATTTAGGATAAATGTAATGGACTTGATAAGTTGGATAATTTTGCGAAAAAAAAATAGGTTATGTTTTTTTGAATTCTACTTCAATCTAAGGACTATTTTACAAGGTCTACTTATTCAGTGATTATGTAATTTGCAATTGCTCAAGTGGGTTAAGGTTTAAGGTGCTTATATGCAACCTTTGATTTAGGTGCTTCATAAATCTTGATCTAAGTCCTACATTTACTTTGAAAGGACCAAGTTGTGTCATCATCTCAATTTTGACATTGAGTTATGTTTTTTTTTGCATCATGCTTAAGTCTAGGGACTGCTTTACAAGGGTTTTTATTCAATGATTATGCAATTCACAACTACTCAAGTGGGGTAAGGCTTAAGGTGCTCATACTTAACCTTTCATTTATGTGTTTCATAGATTTGATCTAAGCTTTGCATTTATTTTGAAAACACCAAGTTGTGTCACTCTCATATCAATTTTGACATTGAGTTATGTTTTTTTAAATTATGTTTAAATCCAAGGAATGAACTTTGTAAGGGCCCAATATGTCAAGTTAGTATTATATTGAATTTAACTTGGTGTTTTATGAACTTTGTTAAGTCTTGCATGATTTATTTGAAAGGATGATGTCTGTCAATTAGGACTTCATTTCAAAATTCAAAATTTCAAAAAAATAAATAAAATTGTTCTTGTTGAAGTGTAGGGATTACTTGGTAAGGGTGAAGGTAAGTGATTAAATGCATGCACTTATGTGTCTGGGTCAAGATGATAAACTATTTATCTGCTTTAATGAATCTAAGGACTACTTTGGGAGGACAATTTGCTTTGAATTCAAGGATAGTGATTTTATCCTTCATGGATGTGTCTTTTGAACAATTTATTTAAATGTTTCATGAATTGGTTGAATTGTGCATGTGTTTGGAAAGGACCTTGAGTTATGTCATTTGACTATTCTCATATTTGTTTACCTCACCAATTTAGGTGTATCATGAACCTAAATTTCAATTTAGGTAATGTTTTGATTTGCAAGGTCTAAGTACAATTTTTATTGTGTAGATGTAAGTGTTTGATAAGTTTAATGTTTTAGTTGCAAAACTTGATCCTTTGTGAATTTCTGAAGTTTGTTTTTTAAAAAATTAACTGATTACCCACATTGAAACATTTTACAATTCATGTACTAACAAATGTGTTTATGTTTAGCAGTTAAAGATTTTCACAACATTTAAATTGAAACATCTTGAAATCCAAGTGATGTTTTCAAAGTTCCAACACCTGAAGCCTTAGTTTGTTAAAAGACTAAAGGAATGGATATGTGCACTTGTTGATACCACACTAAACTCAATGAACTTAAAACTGGTTTGGACACTATGCGAGTAGTAGGAAAGGATGTCCATAATTGTTGTGTTTGTAAATGTGACATTATTAGAAATTTTGGGTTTCGCAACTATTATTTGCAACTAAAATTCAATTGCATGCGACACATGCAACTGCAAATTTGTGTAGTTGCACTTTATGTGTAACTCTCCTTACAACTACAATGTAACTGATAAAAATATGACATGTATTTAAAAATTGGACAATTAGCTTGTGGACATGTGTCATTATTTAATTATTTTTGTGTTTTCAAAATTAAAAATTCATTGGATTAATTTTAATCATTAAAGTTTTTACCATTAAGATGATGACATGTGGCGCACCATGGAGCGTTCATTGATGATTTGACACATGTTTTTTTTTAAACATTAATAATAGGATGACACATGGCAATTAAGGCCCACCTTTTTTAAATTTTAAAATATTAATTAATGAAATTTAAATCATCCAATTTATCACTAATAAGATGTTGACATGTGTTGCCTATGTAGGTAGGTAATTATTAAACCCTATTAAGTAAGTATGTTTATTTAAGTATGTGAGTAGGTTGAACATAGCTATGTTCAAACTATTTAGGTGAATTTAAAATAATCCAATTTCATTTATAAAATTAACCATTTCATAAAGGTCAAACTGTATTTATGTAATCATCTCCAATGGCATTTAATGTTTGGTTATTACAAAGTTATTGCTCCTATTTATATACTGAACCAAATAAAATTGGAAGCCAAAGGATATGGAATAAAAAATTCCATTGCAAACTTCATGAACCAACTTAGTTGCACATTAAATGAAACTAATGTATTAGAGTATAGCAGCCAGGGGAGGGCTTTGTTGCTTTTGGTGTTCCAACAAAACTTAAAGCCCTCCTCTTGGCGCATCTAACACACTAATAATCATCCAAAACAGATTAAAAATGAGAAAGTTATGGCCCCCCCAAGTAAAGGGGGTTAGAAACTCAGAAAAAAAACCATTGAACACTACAAAGGCCGATTCTTAAATACCCATAAAGTTCCTTTTGTGTTGTTTTTTTGCTATTAAATTTCAACATGATTTTTAGAACTTCAGATGGCGCTCTTATAGCATTTTAAATCGTTTAAAATGAATAAAAAATAAGAAAGTTATGAGGTTTGAAAGTAGGAGGGGTCCAAAGAAAAGAAAAACAAAAACGTTTTGTAACTTGGAAAACTGATTTTTCTTATTTTTCTTCTTGTTAATTTTTCATTACTCCTTTTCTTTAGCACTTCAAAAATGATTGTAGAATATTTTTAATAATTATGATTATTCAATGAAAACATGATTTAAACATTATTATATAGCTTAAACTAGTAATTAGTTTAAGATGTTTGTGTACTTGTAGGTTAATTCATGTAGCTTATTTACATTAATATTTTAATATAAATAATAAAGTTTAAATATATAATACCTATTGACATTATATATATATATATAATTGATTATCATAATAATTATAATAAACATTTAATTGATAATTATGAATATTTATAATAAATGTTAATATTATCATATTAATTGATTCTGAATAATGTTTTTGTTTAATCAAATTCACATTTTCTGAAAAAGATTCCAAATAAAATAAAATAAAAAAGTTTTACTTGCCAAAAAAAATTTTTATAATATATTCGACAAATAAAATTTAAAAACTTGTAATATATATTTGAACCATGGTTTACTTTAGCTTAATTTAATTTAGTATATTTTAGTTTAGCCATATTTACCTTAGCCATTGTTATTTTAGGTTAATTTAATTTAACCATAAATATTTTAGCCTAACTTATTTTAGCCATAATTAATATAGTTTAACTTATTATAGCCATAAATATTTAGCCTAACTTAATTTATCCATAATTAGTTTGGTTTAACTTAATTTAACCATATGTATTTTAGCCATAAATAATATAGTTTAATTTATTTTAGCCATAATTATTTTGGCCTAACTTAATTTAACCATAGTTAATTTAGAATAATTTAATTTAGCCACAATTAGTTTAGCCTAATGAATTTAGCCATGGTTAATTTTAGCTTAATTTAATTTAGCTAGAAATATTTTTGCCTAATATATTTAGCCATGGTTAATTTTAGCCATAATTATTTTAACCTAACTTAATTTAACTATGATTAGTTTAACCTAATTTAATTTAACCATGGTTAGTTTAATGTTTTAATTTATTTAACCTAAGTTAGCATGGGGTTAACCTTAGTACTAGAAGCACATAATATTATTATACATAGCCTATGTAGATATATTAAGTATAATAATTTAAATATGTATAAATTGAGGCCATGATTTTTATGACACATGTCCATGTTGTACACATAATTGTATGGCTGAAAATTTATACAATACCAAATTCATAGTTGCAAACATGACCAGGATAGTTGCAAATGACAACCAGTTGCATGCTAGTTGCATAGTGACTAGTTGCAAACGACATGATTTCTAGTAGTGTGAGAACATATGCAAACCTAAACAGAACACTACGTCAAGTGAGTTGTATTATACTACCCACCTTTAGACCCTTAAGACATTGACCTCATTATGGAGTTCAATATTGTGTTCCAAAGAAAAGACAATTGAGTTCCATAAAAGGGAATGCATCATGGGTGACTACCCTAGATGTGGTATTAAATTGCTTTAGGTTTGTCCAAAAAAGTTGGTTAGCCATAGGAAGACACAGTGGTGTACCATTGGCCATGAGGTTGTGGGTACAACTACTAATGGTTGAGAAAAAAAGGTCAATAAGGTGATATACAATGATATAACTCCAATTGACTTGATATAATACTTAAAACCTTGACTTTCATATTTTGTGCTTCATAATTTTGAGCTTGTTGGCAAGAAAAAGAATTCAAAGGATTTTTGAAACACATACTTGAAAACACCATAGTCTCATTTATAGATTTATTAGTTCAAATTATGCCATGAAGGTTCAAAATGAGATCCAGGACATGCATTGGTTTTCATTTCAAATTACAATGTTGGTTCACATTACATATTGGTAGAACCCAAAATATGACCCAACCATAGATGAGTCTAGAATCCTAAAAGAAGTTCACTACTACATATCTAATGAGAAAAAACGCAATACCTTGTTTATCTAGCATGCTTTCAAGTTGCATTGGGAGTTTCTTAAGTTTAAAGGGTGTCAACCTAAATAACACATTGTCTAGAGTGATAGTTGTTTTGGTTAGTTTAAGAATGCTAGGGCTTGGTACTTTTTGGGGAGGTACCATAACCTAATTGTTAGTGCGCATCTTCCATTAAGCTATTAGATCCTTTGGAACTATTTTGCCATAGGGCATGGCAAAGGTGAAGTAGATGGAGCATGTGCATTGCTAAAAAAGGAACTTTGCAAGGAGCAAATCAAACCTCAAGGAGTCAAAATCCAAAATGCCAAAGAAGTTGTTAGTTTCTTGCAGTTTGAAATTAATAAATTTCATGTAGCTTACTCCAAATGTTCAAAGATTAATGAATATGACATTATGGGAAATCAAAGTTGTTGATGTTGACAAATCTAGTGGCTTCCATTGTGTTATTGTACCAGGGAGTCGGAAAGCCCACCAAGTGAAATTGGTCACATGTTGGGATTTGACAATGTTATAATACAAGGATGTTTCTTACTTTTGTATTCAATGCCAAAACTTTGCAACAAAATTCCCATGCAGACATGTACAATTCTATTAACTTCTTTTTTGATTATTTTAATTTTTGTCATATCATTAGTAAAATTCACATGTGAATGGGTATATATAATTATATTAAATTTGTACCTTTTTTTGCTAAATTGTTTTAATTTTTGTCACCTCACGAGCAGAATTTTAATGTGAACAAATGTACAAAATTTTATTATTTGTTTTTGTAAAATTCTAATTTCTACCACCAATATATTAGTTGAATGTTAACAAATGGAGTTCATTAATGTCCTTATTGATTGTGTCCTTTCATTGGATGCAAGCAACCCATGTGCCTCCTTGGGAATTGGTAAGGTTGAAGCCAATTAATCAAGTTGAACTACACGAAGCATGGGGCAATGGGGGTGAACAAATGGTAGAAGATGTCCATATAGGGGACAATGTGGCAGTCAAATGCCATTCTTCAACATATGAAGAATATTGGATTTTATTATGTGATAAGGGTTTACACATGGTTGGACAAGCCTTCAAAGATGATGGGGGGCCAAAAGTGGATCCTAGGAAGTTGGGTCATCCATGGCATCTGGTATGAAAGGTTAAGACTACGAAGTAGGTCCTACATTCTATTAAAAGATTCCCCACTTACTTTTGTTTTCTCACTTGTTAGTTGCTTGCAAATTTAGGATGCCACCTACTACGAAGTTCTAATTCAACTTATGAAATGACATTTAAAGTCATTGGCATCATTTAGCAAGGGCTTGAAGCTCATATGCTAGCTGATGTTGAATATAACATCTAAGTTATGTATTGCAACTAGGATATACATCATAGGTTCATTAGTGTGCAATACTAGACTTTGTAGTCAAAGTTTCATGTACTTGGGCACTAGACCAAATTTATGGTACTTGAAGGAAATAAAGTATGTACATTTGCACTAAGCCTTGATATAATTGTTTTTTTTTTGGTCTAAATTAACCTATATTGTATCACACTTTTGGCACTATACCATTTATATGTCAAAATTGCTCAATTTCTTGGTATGCTTATTGTGTCCCATGTTTAAAAAGTTGTGTTTTCGACACCTTGTCAAGTTTTTGGTAGCTTACAATAATATAGGATATATTATAAAGTAACATAGGTATTTAAAACAACATAAAAATAAATTTATTTACCATAGTAAATTATAATAATGAATTATGTCAACGAATAGTGAAACATGATGTTTACGTAGTGATATTATAGTGAAATAACTTTAACGAAGGTGAAATCACTAAAATGCAATGAACTTATTTCATTTTTAAGGTCTCATAGTAATTTAAGCTAGTGAACTCACCCCACTTTTGTACTAGTGAAAGGGATGAAAAAGGTTGAAATAAGATGACATCAAAGCATTGGCTGCTTATGCTGCAAAACAAAAAAAAATACATGTCCACATGAGGCAACCAACCTTTGAATGTAACAACCCAAACAACCTCTATTGCAATGAAACTAGTTTCTATGGCAACCAAATTGGCCTTTGTTGTAGCTAAAAAAGATTATGTTGTAGCCAAACATAAGATAAGTTCTAATAATGGTTGTATTAAACTTGTTTAGAGGTATGAATTTATGATATAATTTCACATTTTTGAAATTAGAAAGATCTATGTTTGTTTGATTAATGGATTGTCATATGTTCCTAGATATGCAATCCAAGTTGAAGTTAGATTACATAATGGATTGTACAAACATAATTGATGGCAATGGAATATAGCTAGTAATCTATGAATTGGTATTTTCAACTTATTGCACATTGTGTGAAATATCAACATTTTTGGATGGATAAGATTTAATGTGTCAATTTGCTTAGTATTGTGGATACATGGTCAATGTAATGAATTAATAACTATAATGTTACCAAAATTCAATTTGCTAAAATCCATGGTAAGGTAGGTTGTTTAAACTTTTTGCAAGGAATTGTTTTATTTAACAATGTAATTGATCATATCATCCTTATAATGATTATACATTAAAATTTGGTTAGTACAAATCTGCACACAAGTTGTCATTTTGGGTTAATAATGTATGACTCATGTTTTAATTTCTTATTTCCATGAATTTTGTTGGGAAAAAAAGGTAGGTAACTATAAGCTTAGAGCTTGTTTGTTTTACTTTACTTGCTATTAATGAGCTTGCACTTCAATGACCTTCAACAAATGAATGGTTGTTTATTTGTGTTCAACACATATCATTCTATTGTGTATGTTTTTGTGCATTATGTGTCAAGGACATGAAGAACCACAAGAACAAAGGCTAAAAGAAAGGTCTAAGTCTAATTTTCAAACAAGGAGCAAAATAAAATTATGTGATTAAAAAACAAAAACACAAAAACTACAAACAAAAACACAAGATGTGCAAGACAAATGTGAAAGTGGATATTTAATATGTTAACATATGCAAACATGAACATGAAAAGAACATGACAAGGCTATGATGCAAGATTGTGCTTAATAATGATGTTGGACATATTGAAGGAAATGAAAGGTCCTACTTCTGTTTATACCCCTTTGGCCCTTTTGGGTACCTAGTTCAAAAAAACTTCCAAGGAGGTTTCTATGTGTGCATCGAGTAAAAAAACTTTTTGAAAAACCTTCATAATTGAAAGTCAATAACGAGTTAACTAAAACTTAATTGAAAATTAATTGAGGCTTAATTAGGAGTCAATTGGGAGTTAACTAAGGTTAATTAAGACTTAACTAAAAATAACTAAGAGTTACTTGGGATTGAACTTAAAGTTGACTGGGAATTAACTTGAACTTGACTAGGAGTTAATTGGGGGTTAACTTGGACTTAATTATAATTTAAATAGAAATTAATTAAAAGTTAATTGAAAGTGAACTAATATTCGACTAAAAGTTAACTAAAAGTTAACTAAAACTAAATTAAAAGTTAGGTACAAATTCAATACAAGTCATGGATGCACATTCAAAAAATGAACTCCATGGCGTTGGCATCTATGACATCACTTCCTTTTCTAACGACAAATTCCATGAGGAGAAGAGTTGGGCTTGTTTGGATATTGTTGATGAAACTCATGCACCTTCTCCATGACATTTGATGGTTTTTGATTGGTTTTCAAGTGCATTTGTTCACATCATACCCATGCTAATGAACAAGATATTGGAATTGATGATTAGAGACTCGTGAATCCAAAATGTTTTCCTTTTCATATTTTTAATAACCATCGACTTTAATAGGTGGAAGGGTATCATAGATTCTTTTTGGAATGGTAGACTTGTGGTAAGGTCCAAATAAGGAAACATGAAACATGGGATGGATTTTCATAGAATCTAAAAGCTTGAACTAGAAAGCCATGACATTGATTTGTTTCACAATAAGGAATGGACCTAGCCTTTGATGATCCAACTTTTCTAATGGCCTTGTTGTTTTGATATGTTGTTGTCAAAGCCAAACTTGGTCTTTAACCTTGAAGCTAGGTTGTTCCTTCTAATGTTCATCAACATTTTCCTTATATCGCCTTTATGTTTTCTCAAAGTTAAATACAAGTTGAACTCTAACATCCACTAGTCACATGATTCAATCTTTAGTTGCCAGATTCATGACTTTTTACACACCTTGAATGTCAAACTTGGGGTGCAAACCATGATTTGCAAAGAAAGGTGTTTGATGGTTTGATGAATGCACTATGTTATTGTAGGCAAACTTTGCCAAGGCCAAAAGTTCTAACCAATTATTTTGATGATAAATGGTTATGCATTATAAATATTGTTCTAAAACTTGACTGACCCATTCATTTGAAGGTGGAAAGTTAATCCTGACTTTATCTTCACACCTAAAAGTTCAAAGAGGCGCTTCCAAAACTTGGATGCAAACTAAAGCCCATGATTACAAATGATATTTTCAGGAAGCCCATAATACTAAAAAACATGATTAAGGAATAATTTGGTTGTTCCTTCGTTAGTTATTGTTTTGGTACACATAATGAAATGAACCATCTTAATCAAACGGTTCATTAATACTAAGATGGAGTCATAAGAACTAAAAGGTGGAAGAATATTGATGAAGCCCATGGAAATTGAAGACCATGAAGATGCATGGATCAGTAATGGTTGAAAGAGACCATGAAGGTGATGACAAGGATTCTATACTTAAGCAAAAACAAAGCAAAATCAACAAACTCCTTCACCTATTTCCAAAGTTGTGGCCACCAATAATCTTGAAACATTAATTCCATGGTCTTGTTGAATTCAAAATGACATGTAGCCAAAGCATCATGCCTAGCTTGGAAAATTTGAAATTGTATAAAGCCATCACAAACATACAAAAGATCATCACGATAAAGTAGACCATCTTGATACAAACTTAGCATGATCACTATAAACATCTTGGACTTGATGATGATTCTTTAATTGGCTTTAGATGCCAATAGTAAGAGGGTTTTTCAAATTTTCATGAATTTGACAAAGAAGGGTTGTGTCATCAAGAATTACTGATAACACTTGAAGTAAAAAAATGTTTAGGCTTGAGGATGACATCACATTGTTGCTTGTAGGTTGCATATCCTTCCTTATTTGCACGAAATACAAGCAATGGGACAACACATCAGGTTTTCCTTATTGGCACCTAGGGCCATATGTGATGACAAACTTGAATTGAGACAAAGACTATGCCCACTAAGCTTAACATCGATTCAAAACATGAGTTTTCATGAAATACTACAAGTTCATATGGTTTAAATACACATTGATTTCATGTTGAGGTCCTTTGAAAACAAATGACACCATTCCTGTCACAATCCTAGCCTTAGGCTCATAACTAAGACAAGAAATTGCAAAAGTGTGGGCCAAAAGTGAAGCTCGGGAGTCACATTTCATGCTCTTGGGAGTGTGGGAGAGTGTGAGGGAATGAACCTTCACACTCCCAAGTGAGCTCCCACTTTGGGAGTTGGAGTCTCAATGGACTCCTGAATTTTCAAGAAAAAATTACAGGGGTCAAAATCGATTGGATTGAAAAATTTATTATATTGTTGAAAAGATCTTGGAACATAGATGTTTAAAATGGGCTCGCATGACCCATTTGGTTATTTAGAACACAAATTATGGCCAAAAGAAAGGTCGGGAATCAAATTATCAATTTGACTCCCGATCATTAAAAGTCAGGAATCACCTTGATTTCCTTACGTGCAAGTGGCATGCCATATATCGTTGGAAAGCTATTGATGAGGTATACAACTTTGTTATAGACCTCACTTCAATCGGAGGTTTGCACACAAAGTTATGGGCCCCCAAAGTTGCTAGAGTCCCAATTTTGGGAATTTCGGGACTCTCACTTGGGAGTCCCGGGACAAAATGACATTTGGGTGCTGGCCTTGTGGCCAAGCACATAAAATACTATAAGGGGGAAGGTGATGGCTTCCCCCAAGTCTAAACCATGGTGAGTCTTGTGAGTTCATGTTTGCCCATGGCTCGTCCGTGCATTAAAAATGTTCCAGCTCTTCATTAACCAACTTGTTGTTTGGTTTGTGCAAGTCCATGTGAATAATTGACTTGTTTGTCAACCTTCCTAGTCCCCATCCCAAAGCTTTAGCACGCCCATGTACCTCCGATGTGCTACGAATTTAAGAGCATGCCTTAACTCCTTCTCTTTTCGCTATCTTCACCTTTGGACTCACAATTCAATCCATCAAAAAGCTTGGGGGTGCGTCAATTCCTCAAAAACATCCACAATGGCTAAAAGTTTTTTATCATGAATCTTCTAATTAATCTCTGTAAGATAAAACTTACGAGAATGAAAGTCGACAGGATGAAAAAAAATTTCTTTTCCAAGTTGTGAGAGCATGACACCTATTGTAAAGTTGAGAGTGTTCACTTCCAAAACAAAAGGTATGGAAAGGTTTACATGAATAAAAAGTGGGGTAGTTGTGAAAGAAGTTTTCAAAGATTGAAAGGCATTATCACCTTCAATTCCCCAAGAAAAAGTTTGATCCTTTTCAGTCAACCAAGTAAAATGGGCCACTATTAAAGAATAATGGGCAATGAAATGTCAATAAAAGTTGACAAATCCAAAAAATCATTGGACATTTCAAACAAAAGTTGGAATAGCCCAATCAACAATGGTTTGAACCTTATGGGGATCCATGAGAATGTCATCTCAAGAGATGACATAATCAAAGAATTCCACTTTAGATTGATGGAATTCACATTGATATAATTTGGCATAAAGTCCAACCTCCTAAACCTTCTCCAAAACTATATGTACATGGTGCTCATGGTCCTCCATGTTCTTTGAGAAAATGAAGATGTCATCAATGTAACAAACCATGAAATCATCCAAGTATTCATGAAAGACATCATTCATTAGATGTTGGAAAATTACATGCGTTTTAATAAGGCCAAATGACATCATAACATATTTCAAAATGGCTGTAATGGGTTTTAAATGCTCCTTCCATTGATTGCCTTCTCGAATGCACATCAAGTTGTATGCTCCATGTAGATCAATTTTGGTGTACACCTTGGCATGACTTAGTTGATCTAGCAACCTTGAAATCAAGGGCGAAAGGTAATGATTCTTGATGGTGAGTTGATTCAGTCCACAATAATTGACACATATTTGTAAAGAACCATCTTTCTTTTTAACAAAGAGGATAGGGGCATTGGTTGCAGACTTTAAATGTTGAATGAACCCCTTCTTAAGGTTATCATTGAGGTATTCATGAAGCACTGCAAATTCGTCTTGCGACAAATTATAGATGGGTTTGAATGGAGGTTATGCTTCTTCCACAAGATCAATGATGTAGTCATATGGTCGATGTTTGGACAAGGTGTCCACATTTCTCTTTTCAAACACATCCTTGAATTCTTAGTATTGGGAAGGAATTTCATGTGGACATGGTTCAACATCTGGTGAAGGAAGAACATAAACCAAGAATGCATTTCCTCTTGTGGTAGCCTTCATGAAGGGTTTTTCTCCAACAAACAAAGGCTTGGGGCACCTAGGCCTTCTTATACCATCTAGATATTCCTTTTATTTCAAACTTTTCATGTTTCTAGCAAGGGTTTCACATTCCAAGACCTCGTGATGTGGTGTTTCAAAATGAAAACTCTTCTTATGCTAATCCATTTGCACATTATGTAAAACAAGCCAAGACAATCCAATGATGACAAGATTTTTTGGAGATGAAATGACATTGAAGACTACCTTGCTAGTGTGGAAACCAATAGTAACATCTAATGGTTTGGTTTCATGTGTGATTGGTCTTGATGAAAGGCTTAAACCATCAATGACCTCAACCAACATGAGTGTGTGTTTTTCCACTACAACCCACTCGCATTGTTGCACTAGTTTTTTGTCCATAAAATATGTTGATGCGCCAGAATCAAGAAGTGTTTGGGCCTCCATTGTCACAAGCTTATAACATTTGACAATGATTGGTACCAAAAAACATGGTGTTGGGTTTGAAAATAGGTTGGGAACATTCTCATTACATGATGCAAGGTCTCATTAATTAGGAGTTAACTTAGACTTAAATAGGAATTAACTAAGACATAACTAGGAGTTAATTAAGACTTAATTAGGACTTAAGTGAGAGTTAACTAGGACTTAACTAAGAGTTATGGATGAACATTATGGATGAATTCCATCCATTGCAAGATGGTGTTTAATGTTCACAGTTGTCACAATGACAGAATTTGTTGCCAAAGTTCATAAATCCATTACTCATTAAATATTTAGGATTTTGATGTATTTTATTTCATTTTAAAAATGCCAACCTTATTAACGTTACATATGTGATCCCTTTTCTTGATATTTCAATGAAAATATTAACATTTATATTAAATTTCAAAGAGATGAAGGAAAAACTGTAAGTGTGACACTTAAAAAAAGATTATGTATTGTGCTTTCACCTTCCATGTGCTCCACATTTCTTTGGACATTCATGAACAACATGACCTAGTTTTCCATAATATAAACAAATATTATTTGTATGTCGACTTTGTTTCTTTTGTTCCATGAATGGCTCGAATTTTTTTATCAATCTGCATGGGATCATCCTTTGGCAAGGTTATTGAAGACTAGGTTGGCATTGTAGGTGAAAAACTCTTTTGTGTTGTTGGTGGTGCAGAACTCCTTTGCTGCATATGTCATGAAAGTGTTCAAGTTAGCCCTATGATAGTGTGCTTTCATCTTAAGGGCATGGTATGGACAATAGTAAACAAATGACTATGGATCTTAATTCCATGTTTGGACTCACAAGGATTATTTCTTAAAAAAGTTGATCAAGTTAGGCAAATGTGTCAAGTATAACCAAAATCAATCATGAAGTAATAATGTTCTTTTTTTGTTTCTTTCTTGGATAATTTAAAGTTGTTTCCCCAAAAATATGAACACATTAATTTTTGCCTAAATTTTGAAAACTATGCAACTTCACCTTTTTTTCCTATTTTTGTTCATGCTTTTACACTATTTGGTCTACCATATTATGCATTTAAGGTTAATACAAACAATGAATTCAATATTTCACATGAACATAAAAGACAAAATCAAATGTTGCAAAATCAAGGTTGTTATAAGTACATAATAATAAACCTAATAAGGTGTTAAATATTTGAACATTGTAAGTCAAGAATCAATTAGAAGGCCTCATTGGCATATTTAATTGCTTCTTGATTCTTGGCTTGTAATGTTTTTTCAAATAAACAAAAGACATCTTACAAGTTTTGAAGGCTTGACATTGCTATTTTTGGGGTATATATAAGGAATTACATGTGTTATGCCTCTATACACAATTTTTAGTTTGGATTTTTTTCTTTGTTGGATGCCTCTTATGTATTCTTCAATTCCAAGTTGCTATTGCATGCGTTTTCTTATCAAGTGGTTGGTTTGACTACTTTTAACCACCCATGATCTTTTGTTTTCCTTTCCTCAAGAAAGAAAAAAATAGATAATAAATTTGGTGAACCTTTTTCTTTCCCAATTGACATTGAAATACACATGGTTGCATCCAATACATCAACCTTATTGTAGTTTACATTCCCCACAAGAAAACAAAAATAAACTTTGAACTTCATGATTTAAAAATGTTATGAAAGACAAAACCTTTTGTCAATGTGGGTTCGTGGCGCCTTTCTTGTCGGTGTTCAAAGAGCTTGTTGTCACATTGAATAGCTTGTGCAATGGCTTGACTTAATGTTGAAGGGTTTAACAAGGTGAATAAAAAGTCCTTCACATCACCTTGTAACCCAAATTGGAACTAACTTATAAACATTGCTTCATCCCATGAAATATTGCAAGCCAATTATTTAAACTTTGGTGCATCACTAGAAGAAATTTGAAAATCAACAATTGGATTTGCAATTGATTTATAGTTATATCGGACACATGCAACTAAAATTAGCATAATGGCTTAAAACAAGTGCCATAAAACAATAAGTTGCAAAAAATATGACATGACCATGAAGTTGAAAATGTAGTCGCAAACTTTATGACTAGGCCAAAATTTCTCATCCATTGCCCTAGATGCTCCTTAGTACAAAGTGGAACCCCAATTTGTTACTACATTTGTAACTACATTTGAGATAGTCACATGCTACTAAATGTGCCATTAATGGGTGGTTAATATTTAACCATGTGGTAATTTAGAAAGCCTTTAATAAAGAGCATAATTATAGTTTTGGTACTTATTATTATTCTTTTACCACTCACTAACTTTCAAGTTTCCAAGGTCCATATTCTATCAACATCAATGTACATTATCGAGTCTATGTTTATTTCCGAAATCAAACATATTTTAACACTTATTTAATGAACCTATTACTTGGTAGTGAGATGAACACGCAAACAAATTCCTCAAATGAATTTTCTTGAGGGTTTTGATTACATGAATTGGTGTAATAGATTTGTTGGAAATGTTTTTGGGTTTTAACTATGTGTGGAATAGAAAGAAGATTTGACAAAAGAAAGTTTCAAAATTTTTAAACATGATTGATGGCTTTAGACCACATCTAGGTGTTGTTATTATTGTTTGTAGTGATAGTCTTGATGTAGGCGAAAATAACAACACTAGAAAATAAAAATAAAAATAAAATTGGTGTGCACTTGCTCACTTTTAAACACCTTCAATGGTGAACAAAAGTGATGAAAATGAAATCTAGGTGACCAATGACATGTTGACCATAACAATGGTGACCTTAGGTAGATTTCTCATCTTTGACCTCATATAGGAGCAATGGTAGGGTGAACTCTTCAACAATGATGAACACAACAATGGCTATGGTGAACATGATGACAATGCTATATTTGACCTTGGTTGTAATGTGATGGTGTTGCAAGAATAATGGTGGGAATGCAATGGTGTTGTAAGATGTCGCAACCCCACTTTGGGCAAAGTGTGAGGATGAGACTCACATTCCCAAAAGTGGGAACTTGGAGTCCTCCGGGACTCCCGCAACTTCAGAGCTCGACATCAAAGGGCAAAACACCTCGCCTCGAGGTGTTCTTTATATCGTTGGAAAGTCTTGAAGTTTAGATGTCCAAAATGGTCTCGCATGAGCCATTTGGACATATGCAGCCCAAGTTATGGGCAAAAGATGGGTCGGGAGTCAAACTGGCAGTTTGACTCCCGACCACTTAAAGTCGGGAATCGACCTCTTTCCGACGTCTGCAGATGGAATGCGATGGGGCATTGGAAAGCTCTCAAGGAGAGCTACAACTTTAGTTTAGACCTCACTCCAATCGGAGGTTAGAGCTAAGAGTTGTGAGTGTCCAAAGTCCCGGGAGTCCAACCCGGGACAGTTTCGGGACTCCTCCTTGGGAATCCCGGGAAAATGTGCCATTCGGATGTAGCTCCCGCGAGGAGCTGCAGAGAATACTATATGGGGGAAGGTGATGGCTTCCCCCGAATCTAGGCCATCGTTAATCAAATGTGTCAAAGTGCCCGTGGCTTGTCCCAACACCCAAGGGTGTTTCCGAATGCTAACTAACCCTCTTGTGGTTGGTTTTGGATGCAGATTCAAGCTTGATAATTTAGTCCCTCTTCCTAGTCTAATCCCGAGACTTCTAGCATGCCCCTCTACCCCCTTTTAGTGCTGGAAGTCGGGAGCGGCCCCCAAGTTCCATATTTCCGCAATTCAACACACTTGGACCCTCAAGTGGGTTCAACAAGGAACTTAGGAGTGTGTCATAATATTAATGACAAGAAAAATGGTGTTATAGGAATGATGGTGATGTGACCTATTTTGTGTAACTTAGTAATGATGGGTAGGAAAATTCCATTCTATGTAAGTACCTATCTATCAAGTTAGGATAACGAACTAACCCCTTCCTATCTAGGCTAGGTTAACTACCCTCCATTTGCCTCAATTTCTTCATTTAGCAAGTTTGTCCATCCTTGGTTGGTACAAGTGTAGGTGCTAGTTCACCCAAAGTGATTCAAGGATCACACACACAAACTTATGCAACTTCCTTTCTTCACCATAACTAACTCTAGTGGCAGCCTTGCTGATGTGTTTCTTTCTCATTGAACACCTGTGCCTATTTATATCGCATATTAAAGCACCCTATACATCATTTTGCTGTGGATGAAAAGTGGTCCAATCCAAACACATGTTGTGATGGATCCACACGTTGAAAATGTTTTGAATGTAAATGATGCTGATCATGTCTGATAGCCAGCTTGAGGTTGATGGTTATTGGAAATAGCCTTGGCATGGAAACAAACAACTTCAAGCTAGTTACATAGACCAAAAACCACACAAAGATAGTGCATATTCAAAATTGAACTAGTGTTTTCTATTCCATAGTCACTAGTGGTGTCCAAGTCAAAACACACAAAAATTTATCATAATTCCCTTTTGAATACAAAATTGAGTCTCAATGTTGAGCTTCCATATCTATTCATGTATTCACTTTTGCTCCTTTAATTGGTGAGAGGAGGTAAACATGTGTTGATCATAGAAGTAGGATTGTGACTCGTACCAAAGTGGCTGTTCAACTACCAAGTTGGCAGTGTTGCCCCCCTTCATGACTGGCAATATTGTTATGTCCTGTAGGCAAACCACTAACCACCAAGGCAGTACCCCTAAATCCTAAATCGTTGGGGTACTTGGAAGCTAGGACATGAAGCTATCAAAAAATAGTTGGCTAAAGCCAAATTGACAATGACCACCATACATTGGTAGTTAAATTTTGAGTGAGAGATGCGGAACAAACCTTACCTCACTGGCCTTCCCCAAGTTATGAAAACCAATTTGTTGGGATGATCAGATAATTGGTACCTAGGACTAGATAAAAAGTAGTTAAAAACAAATCAACAAATGACCACTTTACATTGGCATTTAAAATTTAAGGTAATGAGAAGGGTGTAATATCTTTAAATCCTTCTGGGATTCAAGGCACCTGACACAGGACTAGCAAGCCAAGGTAGGTTATTAAAAATCAAAGAAGGGGTATAAAGTAATGTGGTGCGGGTACATGTGAACACACACATATTTTCATCATGTAAACTCAAATAATTGTAAAAATTGACCTATGCAAATATTGTTTTTCACATTTACACTTAACCTACTTGTTAATGATTTTACACTTACGCAAAGACAGTGTTACAAATTTTCAATTTACATTAATAGAGTCATAAGTAAATGTTTTGGGGCATGTACATGTGTGTATACATCATATATCCTTAATGAATATACTTATTTAGACCCATATTAATTAGTTATTGGTGCATCCCAAAGCTCAATGTTATTTTGGAATGGGCCATTATGATTGGCCTTTCACCAAAAAAAACAATATTTTTTATTTTCATCAAATAGTAGTTTTTACTACAAATAAGGGTTGTGGAAGTGCTTCCCTTTAACCCAACTATATATAATACAAGCTCACATTTTTAGACAAAGGATATCAGTCAAAATACATGGTGCTATTGGAAAATTGGGTAGACATGTTGGTGACCAAACAATTAGTGTATTAGAAAGTCCCTTGGAATTCTGTTGTTCCGTTCGGAGTTCAAAAAAAAGGTTTGTAAACTTCCACTTGGCATAACAATAGCCATAAATATTACTAAAATTGATAAGAAAAGGAGAAGATACAAGGTTTTGAAATACAAATCTTAGTGTTCAATGATGGGCATTTAAAAATAGTTTGTGATATGGAGCTTTAAAATCTTTGGGCATTGTTTTTTTGCCTCAGAAGTTCCAAGAAGTTTTGTAGAGCTCCAATTGGGGAATCCATAGTTTTAGGAGAATGGGAAAAATAATTGAGAAAGATAAATGTAAATGGATATGAAAATAAAAGAGGTGCCTTTTGAAACTACATAAGGTACTCTAACAACTTGGCCAATACCTTCTGTGATTTGGAAGGCATTGATATGCAAGCTTCCATACAATGGACTTTAAAATATACTAACTGCATCTCCACAGCACGCCTGCAAACATCCCTTTTCATTAAATCTTGCAGCAGGATACAGTAAATCATGCTGCGCTCCTATATTGATGTCGATTTTGCAGTGGTCATTTTAACCCCTTCAAAATCTTTTTTCTACTATGGTTTTGGACATTGACTATTACTGGTCCAGATGTAAAGACATAAATGGCCTTTGAGTGTTTAAAGGGACTTTTATGACGTTTGTGAGTCGGGACAGTGATCATTAAACACTACTCTATTTTAACATAAATGAGTTGTTTACAGTTTTGTGGTGGAGATGCTCTAAGAAATCTTCCTCGTTTTTTACATGTTAGTTAAAGCTCAGGGATAATGGCATTATCAAAAGAAGATGTCCACTTAAGCCAAAAGTCAAGGGTGCTCCCAAAGAGCATTTCACTAAAGAGCTCTCATGGTATCTTTATATCGCTATGCTTGGTCATGGGTGGGGCAGGCGGCTGGTACGTAACAAAATGCAAGCAGTTGTGGAAGGTTTTGTGGTAGGCACTGACTGCCATCTTGGTAGGTGGAGGACGTTAAAAACCGTATACGAATTCTGCAGGTGTCAGTGCTACATCCTGAATGGCACCCGCATAGATTTTCCGCACGGGGTTGATAATTGGGTGCTTTTAATACACTAAATCAAACACGATGCCATTCCTCATGTCTAGTGGTTGGATTCCTCTCTGTTGATGGTAGCTTCTTGGCCCATCTGTTGGATTGTGGTATCAAATATGGGCAGCTGCATTATGACAAGCATTATGTTGACAAGGAACCTATTCACTGACACCCGGAAAGTTTGTAGGGAGAGTGTTTAACACCGTCCCTGGTAGACCCGGTGAGGTGGTGGGATTTGGAAGTTGTAAAAGAAGCAAGTGTAAGATCCCATCCTACAACAATTATTGGGTACCCCCAATCAAACGAAAATGGGTCAAATGCAATTTCCTTCCCAGTATGTGAGAAGGGAATTGCTCTCTATAAAGCTCATTCCATTTACTCTACAAAAATCATTCCAGGTCTTTACATGACATGCATGGAAGAAACCTTACCAGAATTATCTCCAAGATATCAAAATCCACTGACACTAGTTGAGAACTGGAAAGAATAGTAGTAGGATGGGTGACCACCTTAAAATCCCTAAACCAACAACCATATCAGAAATGAGCTCATTATAAGGGGGGAGCCTAGAATATACACATAAAGGTCGTGACTAGCAACATTAAGGACACAGTACCCATACAATGGGAAAAACAAAAGCCTCTCAATGACTCGAGCTTGTGACTATTCCTCCATGGAAATGTGCATGAAAACCAATCCACCCTTTTGAGTGTAAGTTAAAACATGAAATTCTTGTTTTGTTGCATAAGAACTTATACACTTGAAAGTTGAGAGAGAGAGAGAGAGAGAGAGAGGATCATTGCCTGCACCTCAGTCAGCCTCTTCACCTAAGAACCTAAGTGCCCTCCTGAGATTCAGTGGTTTTTTTGGGATAAATTTTGCTGTTTTTTGACAAAAAGGAAAATTCTGAATTTTCTTTCTTTTCTACTGTAAATTAGAAGAATTTTCCTAATATTTTCGAAATTTTTTCCAAAATTTCAATCTCTCTAAACTGGAGAAAAAAAAACCCCTGTCAGGGTTGGGCTCTAAGATATGGAAGTTAAAAATTAATATATTGCCCTTGATACAAAATTCAAATGGAATTCCTTTTATATAGATGACCATAGTAAATGGCCAGTCAAGATCCATCTCTTGCACATTGTGATGCCTTTAATCTAATAACTCCAATGAAATTCTCAACCTAGAAACTAACTATGTAGTCCAAAATTGTTACAAATGGGGACAATCCAAACATGATCAAAATCACCAAAACAATAACTTGGCAAGTCTGAGCAAGGTGATTTTTGCAATGATTTTTGCAGTGGTTTTTTCCTTTCCTCAAAATGTTTTTTCATGAGGGTGGTTGCCCCTTCTTGTGGGACAGAATAGTGTAGTAGAAAATTTAATGAGACAAAATGTTGGGTCTCATGTACAAAATTGTGAAATAAAAATTAATGCATTAAAGGAATGATCATATATATTTTCAATTAGGATTTATAATCAATGTAACTTTTGAGGTGGTATTATTTTGTCTTAAGTATTAGTTTTTAAATATCACTAAATTAATGAATTTATATATGTAATTATATAATTAACTAATTTATAGAATACCCCAAACAGTTAATCCTTCATCGCACATGATGTCAAAAATTAATTTGGAAAGCTATATCTCTCAAAAGGAAAGAGATTTCACATTTGTGTAAGAAATTTGAGATATAATGCTAACCTCAATTAAGAATCAAATTGGGCTTTGCATTTATGTGCACACTACATTACAAATGACGATCAATTAACTAATTGATGAAAAAAATGAATTGATTTTTGTGTAAGTTAAGTTCCATTCAAATGAAAATATCAAAGACATTATTACATGCACCTTGATTTGAATTGAATTTGAATTGAACTAAAATTCAATTGGATTGAAAAAAAATGAAATGCATATTCGTGGGGGAAGATATTTAAAAAATTCTTGTGAATATGGTGTTGCAATTCTTTTTTTGAAAAGAATTAGATCTAGGAAAATACTTTCTATTCCTCTTTATTTGGGAATGGATTATTGAACAGGTTCCGATTTGGAATTGTCCAAATGATAACTTCCAGAAAGGACAACTTGTGAAATCTAAAGTTGTCCTACCTAAATAGAGAGGGCCATGAATCGTCGTCGTGGGAATTTCTAAGTGATCACTGATAGCCGCAGATAGGGCCATGAATCATCGTCGTGGGAATTTGTGAGTGATCACTGATAGCTGCAGATTTTGAGCTACACTCTTAGGCTGTTCTTTTATGAAATTCATTTTGGTTTCAAATGACCTACATAAGAACATTATGTGATTCCATCATATCCTCTTATATAATTTTGTTTGGACTTGCCAGGTAAAGGGCATAGCCATTTTTCCAATAACCCCTTTGGTGGGGGTGGGGGGGCGGCCGGGGCAGGGGGAAATCATTCAGAAAAAGATATAGCCAAATTTGGTGATAGACCAGATATATACTTAGTACAAAAATTTAAGAGTCCTTTTCAATTTTGGCTACCTACTGGGACCTGTCAAGTATAAATCCAGAGATTATTTAATTATCTACTTTTTCCGAAAATTTGGTGAATTAGGATCAGTTTTTTTCACAAAAATCAATTGTATGCGTAGAAATCATATTTTTCAAGTTGAAAAAATGTAAAAGCTTGCCAAAACAAAAAGAAACACTAATCCAAACAAACTGAGCCAATTTGCACTTTCTACGTGGCATGTAATAATGTTATAGCTAGAGATCCAACAGATGGAGTCTGGATGGGGAAATGCAAGTGTAGATCCTTTTGGAAACAAAGGCACTTTAATTAAATTCCAAAGATGGCATCTTCATCATGGAATATGATCAGGAGGTTAAATTGAGAGGGTAATTGAGCTGCTGCCACTGCTGCTTACAAGTATAACTTAATTGCTATACTCTTAAACTGGCTTTCAACATGGTGTCTATAAATCATAGCAGCAGAAATAGATCCTAGTTCCAGTTATGAAGGACATAACCGCCTGGAGTTGACCTTCTTTTTTCCCCTACAAATTATTTCCACAGTTGAATTCTCCAAAAGCTGCTTTTTCCACAATTTAATGATTGGAAAGAATGATTGTCTCACATTCAGCTTTAGCGTCACTTTTCCTCCAAGAATCTTATAAAGATTTTGCCATGAGAATTTAATTGAGATGCAACTGGAATGATTTACCACGTTTCTGTACCTATGGCATCGTGGTGAGCTGAATTCTGTAGCTAGCGGCGGTAGTTGCCATTTTCCTACACTATGTAGCTGGGTGCTTGAGCGGCTGTACTCTCTTTGACTAAATTGGGTAGTTGTACAGTTCCTGAGGAAGATCAGGATCTTGCAGTCTACGGATCCCAACAACTAATGAACAGATCAGAATATTACCCACAACTTGAGATTGATCGGACAAGCTCCCACTTCCGTGAGATCATCAGGTTTACATATGCTTAACAGAATCATTATGCGAGAAGCTCTTGGATATTGACAGGATAGATGACTTCAGGTCCTCCAGAATAATAGGCGTTGGCCGAGAAGATGTTTGAAGCTTCCGTTGGATGATATGGATCCCAAAACAGGTGGTCGCGGCGATCTGAGCAATATGAAACCCCCTCAAAGCACGGAATTAGTGCTTTGTACGGGCCTAGTCCACAACACGCATCATCAACAGTAGCAAAACCTGCAAGAATCAAATACACATGGTAGTGCCCAAATCAAATAAATGCCAAAGAATTGATTAAGGTTGCTGCTGTCATGTCTTACACTGTGGCAAGTTTCAACTTCCGATTAGATGTATATCTATTTTTTGGGTACTTGAAATTTCATATATTGCAAGTCATTTGCCTGTCAATTGTAATTAATATAGATTAGATGCATTCATTACTTAAGAGAGAGAGAAAAATCTCTATGTGTGAAAATAAAGTATCTGCCGAGTCTAGCATATAGATGTTCTAGCTGGAAACTCTCGAAGAAAAGATCAGTAACTGGCCGAAAGACGAGCAAATGAAACAAAAGGTCAGGAACTGGATTTTAAAGAATATTGATCTGCTTGTCAACCCATATATACACACGTGTTTCAAGGGATAGAGAGAGGATGGAAAATATTACACACCATATGTGCCCGGGTTGTTGATGTAGGACATCCCCACATCATAAGAGTTTGCATAAGTAAAGGTGGCACCAGGCAGGGTGGCAGTCAACTGCTGCAACATAGGCCGTAGCGCAGCATTGAAACCTTGCACATAGGCGTTGATGAACTCAACACATTGGCCGTTTTGGTCTAAACTGTTCTGCACAATTTGGGATGGAATGCACCCCAAAGGTCCCACACCACACACCATAAACTTCCTTCCCCCAAGGTTATAGAGAGTCGTCAGTTGTTGAGCATAGGTGGAGATCAGCAAGTCCTGAAACTGTTGAGGGTTGTACTTGATCGATGTGGTGCTGCCGGTCAACAAGTAATTGTTGTCGTAGTCGTTGCTCCCCATATTGACTATGAACAATGCGTTTGCAAAAATCGCCTCTGTTTGATTTTCGCCAACTAACTCAACAATCTGTGCCCTTGTGTTCGTTATGTACTGAAGCTGCTGGTTCATTGGAATCCTGCCAATCTGGATCAAAAACGAAACAGAAAACTTGTAAGCCTAAATTATTTAGGCTCGCGAGTGCAGCAGTAATTGACCTTAGCGTGCAGCAGCGATGATCCACGCCTCTGGAATCAGAAGATCAAATTCAATGAATGCAAGCTATACGAGTCCCTATGATGGAGTTGCAGTGGCCGATGGTTTTCTGCATGTCAGATTTTGACAATCCATAGATCTTGAATATAATCTAGCATGATGGATGCAACCACCCATCGTCTTTTTATAACACAAGGAGCTCTTTCATCATTCCCTTGTGTGAAAATTGTCTAACTGTACCTCCAAGAATAGACGAGAAACGCAAATAACAGGGAATTATGCAACATAAGGAGTTTTGCAACATTCCCAGGGAACCAGCCTCACAAGGAAAATTCAATTATGCCATCTAGCTAAAAGGGTAGTGTCAACCAATGTCAAAGGGGAAGTTGGTAAATTTTCCCTGGTTCGAAAGCTGGTTGCGGAAACGAATTTCCGCTTTGACATTGGTTCTAAGAGGGATTTGTAACAGGGATAACTGAGAGATTTCCCACATTGCACACAGGGAGTTGTAAGAGAACTCCTTGCGATATATAGGCTGATTTGCTCCGTTACTTGGCTAACAATTCCAGACCACAATGAACACATGAACCCGCATACACAGATCTGCATATATTAATCCATTTCACAACTTTTGATCCCAAGATCTGATTTCTGATCCTGATCATCTATCTGCTTGGTTAAAAATTATCTGGATAGATATAATATTATTCTCTAGAAATTCTGTAGGGGTAGTTGATGATGACATATTGAGGCATCAAATACCACATTTTTAATAACCATATCATACAAGCAAAATCGTCGGCCGGCCTACCTACGGGCAATGTGAAACAAGCCTTACGTATTCGTAGCCAGTTGAGTCGAGAATCCCAGCACCTGCGGATGCAAAATTCACCCCTTGCAGTATGGCAGGTCCCTTGGTAGTAGGCGCCAAGTAAGGCGGAGCATGGGCTATCCCTATTTTTTCAGCTGCAAAAAAAAAATTCCGGAAGTTGAACAAGTTAATTATTATCATGACTATGGTACTAGATCACAATTTTATAACCCAAATATTTTATACTTCCAGCAGCTCATGCTTACTAATTATATCCTTCCTGAAATTCAAGAAGCAGCAGCTAGCTAGCCAGGGGTGAATATTCAAATTTTTTTACATACCGAGGAGATCTGGAACAATGCGGCCATTACTGAACCTGCCAGTGGGACCAAGCGGGTAGTCGATGCCATAAGGAGGATGGTTGGCAGTGGCGAGAGTTACGATGTAGTTGTTGTTCCCCACATCCACAAGGGAGTCACCAAAGACGAAACACGCACTCGGACGTGCAGACGACATCTGTCCCGCGGCGGCCTTCACTCCCAAAATGAAACTACCCTGATCAAGCAGCAACAATCCTATAAGACGTAGTACTATCGACCATTGCAGCTGCTGGTGATGGATTAGTCTGCTACGGCCGCTAACACTAGGATTCAAAGCCAATTCCTGCACCATATTGATGTCGATTGCTGCTACGTTGATACTGGACATGATCATCACTTGTGCTTCTAGATCTTATACGGGGCAATTACTAGCTAGCTAGGTGTTGAAAAAGTTTTCCATCACATCACAAGAGACCACCATCAACACCGGGTGGTTGCAACTAGCTTAGGAATTCAAAAGAAATTCCACCACGTCACAATATGAGACGGCCGTGATCAGCACCAGCACAACATGGTCACATGAGCATGAAGAAACGAATTTCGATATATTGCAGATGAAGTAGCTTTATTACAAAAACATAAGTTCTGTATACTTGTTCAGATCTCAGCTTCTACAGTGCAAACACTTTAAGCTACAAACTGATTGGTACGTTGCCCTTGTCGTAACCAACTTGCTGGAGTGTGTTGGCGTCTTGTCTTCTACTGTCTCTCACTTTAAGCAGACAAAACCCCACCTCTGCCCCCAACCCCTTTATAACTTTCAACTTATTAAATTACATTGGAACAAAAAAGCTATGATGGGTGGACCAACAAAAAATAGCTGGGCGCTATTATTTTGCTACCTAATTATAAATTCAAGATGAATGACTATCTATATAATTTGTAACATGATAATTTTGAATATCAATTAAAATTTAAAACTTATTTATAGATAAATCATTCCAACAAACTAATTTCCATTGAAGCTCATGATGGGCTGACCAGCTAAAACCTGGGTGGCATCATTTTGCTGCCTAACTATAAATGAGATTTTTGATAAATGTGAATATTTACCCTTTTATTTATAAACATGTGATAAAATATGATCTTTTTTTTGAGATTTTGATTTTTAATATAGTCAATATCATAAAATTTTGGTGAGTTTAAACATAAATTATCCAAACATAAATTACAAATACTTTCATTTAAACTGATTTCATTTCTCCAACATTTTTTTTCAAAATATAAGTGAACCCTGGTGTGCTAAAAGGTTTATAGTAGTTCAAAACCATCCTGTAGCTCCTGATCGAAATCTCCAATGTTTCATCATGCCACCTTGGAGCATCATTATGCAATCATATACTTTGTTTGAATGCCAAGCATAAAATTCGTACAGCAGCCTTTTAATTTTTTATGTTGGAAACCAAATTTCATTGAGAATAACAAAAACTTAAAGTTATGGGCCTTTTTGTTCAAAGGGATCCCTTAGGTTTTCTTTCTTGGGGGACTCGAACGACATGAGCTGTTCATGGACAAGATGGTATCCAACGGCATTCAATGGTCAATGCCGTCAAGATGTGGGCACATATACGTGCTAAGTTGTGTGCTTTACTCATGACTCAACTACCTTTCAGTTATATTGGAATGGACAATGCTACAACTGTTATTGATTAAGGCTTATTGTTCAATTATGAGTGCACATGCTACATCTCCAGTGGTGCTCAATATGTGATGGGCTGCAAAAATATTTCTCACATTTAAGAGAATAATTTTTTTCAACCCCACCCATCTATCTATGAAGGAAGATTGTTTTGTTTTGTTTTGTAGTTATGAGATCCATCGAACTGGGATGCTTCAGATTGTGTCCTTGGTGTCCTTGGAAAGCTCTTGATAAGGAGGGGTGCATGGGCTTGGTTCCATGAGGTTTGGACTTAAGGTGCAAAAGTTCTTGAATATTGAATGATTTCTTCACTGAAAATTAAATTTAATCATAGCTAAATTTTTTGAAGGAATAGGAATGTGCCTTTGTGTTGTTGGAAAGATGTTGATGAGCAGTATTTAATGGAATTTATTTGGTAAGATTTGGATTCAGAATGTGGGAGATATTGATTTTAAAGTGATTTCTGCCGCTGAAAATTCAAATAAATTCCAAAAAACCAGATTTTGGAAGGAAAAATCAGTTGAGGTCGGTAACACTTGGGCCAACAGGACAGGCCACAATAGTAAAATTGAAATTGGGACTACAAATAGGTGGGAGACTGCTAATAGCAACCCGCTGGACCGATCTATCTATCTATCTAACCAATTAGAAACAGGAGCAATCATTAAATATGATTTGTATCTATGATTCTTCCAGGGCTCTGAAAGCTGACCATATTGTCAGGGTCACAGCAATCTTCCAGTGCATCCACTGGATTTGACTGCTGTATCTCAAACACCATTGGGTCACATACTGAGCGCCAGTGCAGGTTCTCTTAGTAACTTACCCTAACCTATATCACCTCCTAATTTGTGGTTGAAGCAGCTGCCATCCGCTAATGCCAGAAGGAAGCTGCCATCAATCATGTTAAGTTGGATAAGCATAAGGGTAAGTGCACACATAATGCAGCTAGTAGTTACCCTCAGCACCTTATTCAACTAATGTCAAGGTTTCTTCCCTTTGGGTTCGGTTGTTGACCTAGAAGATTCATGCAAAACGTTTCTTTGGTTTGTTTGTTCTGTTTATTGGCCTGCAAGGAATTCTATTTGTCTATAATGATATTTCATAGGTGGGGCCTAATTGCTTGATACAATAAACAAGTGGAAATGGAACCCCCCTCCAGAAAGGTATAGCCATATAATTTTTCAAATTTTGGATTTTGTCAGAATAGATTGGGAGCTTTAATGGTAGTCTTGAGAGATAGACATAAAAGGACTTGGGTTGTCTTTAACTTTGAACTACAAGATAGATGGACACTATTGTGAGAATGGGCCTATAAGAACACCATTGCAGGCCAAGGATAATGTGAGCACTATAGAAGGCATGTGAGGATGTTTGTGTGTTTTCAATGATTTGATAATTTGCACTGATTTTGCTCTCACCATGCCATAATCCTTGTTTTTCCTATAAGATGTCCAATGATTTAAAAAAATTTAATTGATGTGCTTTTCAAGGTTCTCTAATCCTTTTTTTTCTTATAAAGATAACAACAATCCTGAATTTTTAAAAATCATTTATATTGCCCCAATGAACAATAGCAATTTTCTTTTATTTATCACATCGAAATCTATTCATTTCAACCTTCTTTTACACATGTTCATAAAAGTCATATAGATGATAAAACTTTATGTGCAAAGGAAATCAAATTTAGAAGTAGAAACCAAGGTTTCATTAAAATCGAGGACAATAGTCAAAATGCAAGATAGGACTAAGCCAACGAGAAATAATAGTATAAGGAGAAACTCAAATTTCCTCCTCAACACATGATTAATTGAGTTTTTTTTTTTTTTGGTGCATTTTGCATGTGTCTATGTAGGGCTGACTTAGTGGGATACCTAAAAGTTACATAGGGGATTACAAAAAGCTTACCCAAAGATTAATTAAGGATTTTCTAGATTTAGGGATACTTAGAAAGTTACCCAAGGCTAATTGAGAATGCAACAAGGGTTACATAAGTTCTACTAAAACTAACTACCCTAGGATTACCTAAGGTTGATTCATAGGGTGAAAACACACTACAATGACCCCTTTTTGAACCTTATTGGTTATATATATATATATAAACATGTTAAATTTGATTTTGGGTTCAAGTTTTGATATTTGGTTTTATTATTACGATTTTCACAAAATTAATGTTATTTAATATTATTTGAAAAAATAAAATAAATTTAATCATTTAAATTCAAAGAACCATGGATATAGTTATGATATACATAATATGATATACTTGATTTTAAATTTTAGACTGCACTAGGTATTTGGTTTCATTAATTATCCAAATAAATATTTGAAATGAATTTTATGCATTGCCCGAATTCATAATGCTTGCGCTTCCATTTCAAACTGATTGTTTGTTGAAATTCAATTCACCACATATGTATGTTCAATGCCTTGAAAATACTTCATATGATATAAAAATGATCAAAAAATTTCACATGGGTCACAAACATGATTCAAAATACATAAAATCACATGTGAAATAGATATTGCAAATTCAATAAAAGTTTAAAATCATTTCAATTTTTTGGGAGTATATATATATATATAATAACAATTATAAGTATTATTTTTGTACAAATAAATTTTTAATCTACCATGATATACATTGTAACCTTTTTATAAATTTTATTTTCTACCATAATATGCAAAAAATGTGAACCTTTTTTAATTTTGACACATTGGTTTATGCTCAAAAACATTCACCCATGAAAACATTACATGTGTGATTTCATTAGAAAGGTCATTGTAATGTGCTTTCACTCAATAGCCCTTTATGTAAACCGTATCTAACCCCCTATGTAGGCTTTAGATAACCCTTTGGTAAGTACTAGGTTCTACTATAAGATCTTTACTAAAAATTGTAATCACAGAATAAAATTGATTTAAAAAATACATCATACAAAATTGTATAATAACTACTAAAACATACTAAAATAATGTAGATGTAACAACTACTTTTTACACATGAATTCAAAACATACTTACAAAACAAAATTGAAATTCCAATATATTTCTTCTTCATTCCAAAATTATATTTCCACAACAAACAAAAAAGTATACAAAAACATACAGCAATCCAAAATCCAACATTAAAAAAGAAATAATTAAAATTTTTCCTTTTGAAAAAAAAACTCAAAAATAAAAACCAATAATGTTCTAACTACTCACTATTAACCTACTATAGTGTACTATAAATAAACCATAGGTAATCCCTAGGTAGGTCCTAACCTAGTAGAGCCCTTATTCTAAGTAGCCCCCTAACATATGTGGTGGTAATCCAAGTAGATTGTAATGTGATTAAAATAGAAAACTATGGTGATTACTTGTGGATGGTCATCCTTAGTTTCAAAGATAGATCTTCATTTTGGTGAACTTTATCTATAGCTCAAAAGGGAGGATGAATGATAAAATGAGGCCCAAAATGAGGATTACTTTATGGACCTTATTAAATCAATAGAATCACATGGAAAAAAAAAAGTATCAAAATTTTCCATTTATAACATGTTTTAACACCATATTGCAAGTAGTGCTCTTGGGTGAAAATATTGACAAAAAACCTTACTTTTGTGAAAAGATATAATTTGAAGTATGCAATAGCATGAAAATTGCCCATCTTAATGTTCCAATGAACCAACAAATGAATCAGCCCACCACCTTCAAGCCAATAAAAAATGTTTCGAAGATAATTTGATATTTGATTCATAGGAGTTTTCTTGTTCACCACAAAAAACCTAAACTTTCAAATGCATACTATGAACTTCGATAGATTCAACCCAACTTTTATCAAAATGGATTTGAACTAATGATCTGATTGTGAGTGCTTCTAGAATATGAAGCATTAACTTACACCTAATAAGGTTTTGATATTGTCTTAAATAACATGTAAACCCATTTTCACATATGTTGAAAACTTACAAACCCTCAAAATTACAATAGACTCATGTGTAGAAAGTACCTTGGGAACCTTTGGACTAACAAGTCTAAGCTTGGTACAAATTTAGACCAAAACACAGTCATGTGCATGACATGCCAAGTAAGGCTACAACCAAATTGATTATGTTGGTTGTTATAGTAATGTTTGGTTTTAGTATATCAAAACACCAAGTGCCCCATTGGTTGTATTCCATAAAAAGTGATTTATATACATGAACACACCAATTATAAACAATTTCAATCAATCTAGTGTATTTTTAATGGAACACATTTTTTCCATTCAATCCATTTTCAATCATTGGGAGTATATAAGTTTGAATGGAACAATATGTCTAAAATATGGATCTAAGACTAGATCCATGATTGATTTTGTAATTGTATTTGACACACATGACTATATAATCCATTTAAAAACATCAACTTTAACATGGCACACACAACTGTGTCAATGTGGCTTGGTGTGTGTATACATGTATGTATATAACAAAAAGTCAAATGACATGGCTAGAATACTAATATATATGTTTATAAATATATTTACATAATCATTTTGGTTATAATTAAACATTCAATGACCTTGGGGTCTTAGGGGAAAAAAAATAATTTAATTACTTTAATCGTTCAACCACTTCACATAACTATGTTGGCATAATCATATATGCCATGCCAACTAGTTTGATTTGAATATAAGCATGTAAGTCATAAGTGTTGAATTTGATCATATAGTCCTGCAGGTTAAGTCATGAAGACTTGAAGGTTTCACCTCTATAGCTAGCAACAAAACTTTTAACCATCTAACCACAATTCCAATTGATTAATAATGTCATTGCATAAATATAAACATATCTAATTTAAACCTTCCACATTATGAATTTTGATTATGAAATCAATTTCACATGTTTAATTACATAACTTAATAACAAAAATTATGTAATTGCACATTTAATTCCATTTTTAATTTGGAATGTAAAGCATTATAGGGATTTTGAATAATTGTTCCAAAAAGTCAAACATAATTCTTAAATGCTGATTTGGAATTTAAATTTAAATGTATATTTCTATTTTAAATAATTAAATCAGATTAAAATTTTCTTATAGTCTCATTATTTAAATTCAAAGACATTACATGGATTTCAAATGTTTTCAAATTGGGAAATAAACTCAAATAATGTGCTTAATTCAAATTAAAGATATCAAATATCATGTTCAAATTAATTTGACGTGTCTTGAATGTCAAATTGCATTTTTTTGTAATTTTGTAATTTAAAAATGTAAAGAATACATTAATTTGAAATGTTTACTTGAGACTTTTCATTGTAATGTGTTTGATCACTCCACTATAAATTAAATAGATAAATTTTATTTAATTTACTTTTTGATATAATAATTGGTCAAATTGGTGTAACTATGACACATCCTCATGTTGGAAAAACTTTTGACAATCTAGATGAGCGCAATTGGAAGTTCTAATCATTTTTAGTTCATTTTTTAAGTTGGGCTTTCATTTTCTTAATTAATTTTTTGCTTAAATGGTGGTAATATGATAAATGTTCCTTGAGCTATTTTGAATCATGTGGTCACAATGGTGACTATAAGTAAATAATTATGCACAATCATATAGAACTCATGATGACATGAGTAAAATTAAAACATGTAGTCAAAAATTGTCCTAGTCCTTGATGTTAAATTTTGGAATAATATTTCAATGGGATGAGGTGGAAAAACAAAGGGCATTAACTTAAGATGTCTACAAAACATGTTTGATCTTTTGGTTCATTACATCCTTAAAACCTTTTCAATTCTCATTGAATATAACAAGTGAATTATTCAATACATTATTGATTAAAATCAACTAAATTGAAACAGATTTGTGTGCATGTATTCAACATGGATATTTGAATTAAATGAAATAAATTTCAATATGCTTCTTTCAACAACTTTGAAATGTCCATCATGATTTTTCCAAATTCAATTTGTGAATTTTCATAATAATTTTGATCTTGATGCCTCATGAGTTTTTAATTGTTTAAAACCATTGGCCAAAATAATATGGAAGTTTGAAACATGCAAAATTCTACACTGTTCTTGAGAATTCATGTATTTTAAGGTGACTTAGTTTGGAGTAAAGAATTTATTTTATGATCTTCTAAATTGACTAAAGTTTATGTGGAAAAAAGGGCATGAAATTGATATGGTGAATGAACAACTTGTTGGCATATGTGGTGATAGCACCATGTTGGGTTTGTCTTCCAAATGTGGGTTGATTTGGAAAATGTAATACATCCAAAATTCTTTAACTTTTCCTTCAAGTGTCTTTTTGGGGGTGAATTTTCACATCTTGTTGACAAAAGAAATGGAGGTATGAATGATACAAAGGATTGCTTTTTGGAAACAATGGGCCACACTATGAGGAAAAACATTCTAAAGTCACCATATTAAGACTATTGTTTAACCATGTTGCCAAAATAAAGAAGGAATCCTAAGTTTTTCTACTTTCCTCTCTAACTTGTAGCCAAATTTCATTATTTCATCATGTGGATGATCACCAACCCACCTACCTCACAAAATTTGAAAAACAAAAACATTGCACTCACAATATTATTACCAACTTTTTCAAATATTTATTATGACATAAATGGAAGGCAACACCTTTTTTTCTTTTATTTTTGGCTTTAGTCAATAATGGTATTAACTACTTTTTTCTTCTCATATTCCCATTCCAAATGTGATACAACTTCCCATTTTCCAATGTGACAAAATCTTGTGGATACACTATTCCATTTTGAAAATGGGGCCACATCTCCACATTGACACAATAGTATCCACTATGACTATTAATAATCGTACAAATAGACCAATTCTAGCCTTTAAACATGCATTACCATGAATGTAGATGCCAACATGTAACTAATCAAAAAATCATGGCATCCACCATATGAAACATGCTAATGCATGTTACCCATTTTGCTCAAATCAATCAGAACAAAACATGACTTGTCATATTCAAGCTACAATTTGTTCACAAAGTGTGGGTCATCTAGTTTTAACACATCATAGTGCAATTACATAAATAAGCAACTTTCAAATTTTGGTATAATTAGGGGAAATCCAAATGTTGAGTTGTCTTTGAAAATCATTCAAGAATGTGACAAAAATACAAAAAACTATGTCTAAAGATAATTCAAGTTAAACTAGAATACATGATTGTTAATAAAACACAAAAATATGAAATTGTATCCAAATAGGAATTAGGATATAATCAATAAATGTCATGAAAAATTTGGAATGGCCAAGACTTTGGTGCAAGATCCATATTACATGAACAAGTAATTAGGTGGTGATGTATGAACTCCATATATTGGATGAAAAATTAATGCATATGGATTAATTGCATTCATGAATAATAACACAATTACATGAATTGTTATATGCAATATTATTTAGTCTCTTTAGTAATTAATCCCAAAATTCATAATTAATATTTTACAATCCATGTTGAAAGTGTTAGAAACCTTAATGTATTTTTAATATTCAAAATTTAGCTTTAACCTCACTCTATAATTGATTATTATTAAGTTATTATTACTTTTTTCAAAAAAATCCTTTAAAAAATTGGAAGATATTGGAAATTTGTTATACTTTAAATTCAGAATTTTTTAAAAAAAATTCAAAAATTTCTATATATATATATATATTGAAAAACAAAAAACCTTGATGAAATGGTTGCACTTTTGCAATTTACAATCTGGCATGAAATCGTTTTAATGAAAATTTTAAGCAATTTAAAAATTGGTGTCTTTAAATTTTATTTTTTTTAATATACAAATTATAATCCAAATACAAATAATGGGTGAAAATCTAGTGCATGATGAGCTTATGCTTCATAATCATCTTCATTTGTAAAAGGCCTAGATTGTACCACATTGTTGCATGTAATTGCTTTTGCTTTTTCACCTTCTTTAGTTGTTTCCTAGGATTGGTAAGTGATAATCATCGACAACAATCATAAGCCTTTATTTTTCATGTAATAACATATTCAAGATGTCACAATTGATGTTATTGTTTGCATTTTGAACTTTTAACAAAAAAAATTGCATTTCAATTTATTGTTCCATGGACATAAACCAATATACACCAACCTCTTATTACCAAAACCTAACAAGATCATGTTCAAAAGCATCAAATTTGCTATGCACTAACATACACATGTAAAATCCATAAAATAACCACTTACAAGATGGTAGCTTCATGAATGTTTAAGCATATATACAAAAGTTTACAAGTTTATCACTAAAACTAATTGACAACATTTTTCAATCCACAAATTTAAAAAATCAAAAGTGTGTTGAAAGGGTCATTTTTTGTCATGGTAAGGGAAAACATTGATGGCTTTTAAATATAACATTTTCAACATACTTAAGGATGCATGTTTTTCAAACCATTGTGAATTTAATTGTCTTCCATCTATTACTGCCATTACAACCTCCAATCATGCCATGTATGCAAATTTGAATGAACCTTGGTTCTTTATCAAGCTTCACATATTATGAATCAAAAGTGTGATCTATTATATGCATATTTTTTATTTAAAGTTGAGTTCTATCTCTATTCTACATGCTAGTGTAATGAAATCTCTATAATTTTATTAATTTAATTTAGGGATGAATGCTTTTGGTAAAACATGGAATTTGTGATTGGAAAATCAATGAATGGACTTAAATCATAAAAAACCATTATGAAAGCCAATTATGTGGAGTAGAATCACTTCATTGAAATAATTTTCAACCTAAGCTTGATTAAACACACATTGTGTCACCTAATGTTTGTTTTGAAGATTGACTTGGACTTACCAAGTGAAACCCAATGTCATTTACAAGAATAACTCACTATAAGATATAACCACTACTTGTAGATTTAGTTATGTTGGCAATAAAATCATTTCACAATGTGGTGGGTCCAAAGTTGACAATAGTCATCCCCATAATTTGATGGATAAACAAATTAACAAAAATAATGTAATTATTGCATTTCAAAATTCTTGCAAATGTTGTCTAATTCCATGGCCAAAATATTGTTAATTACACAATCTTCAAGGGCTTTGAAGTGAAGGTAAGTTCTAGAATCTTTACTCCCAAATGTTCATGTTCATCAAAAGTTGACATCAAAGTTGTTTGAAAATTTTGAAACTTACCTTGAATATTAGAAAAAAGACAATGGGAAAGGTTTTTTAATCCAAATTTTGAGGACATGGGGTTTGTGAGACACAATTGCTATTTGTTTGTGGTGACAAGTGGCAAGCCATATGTTAGGTGAGAATATTGAAAATAAAATTTATACAACATATAGAACATTCCCCACATGATATAGACCAATGTTGTTTGGTTCTTGATATTAAAATGAAACTTCAATCTTGATTCTAATTTTTTAATTTTTTTTATGGAACCTCTAGTCTAATCCAATGACTAGATCTTAGGAATTCTAAAACCTCCAATTTTGTTATTTTCTTAGCAAATTGGAACTAGCCAATCTAATTAAGATTACGTCATCTCCATGACACACAACTAAACAAAAAAAATCTATAATATTAGTTTATTCAATTAATCCACACAATCCAAGATAGAGATTACGTAATTTTAATTATATACAATCAATTAAAACTAGCTACTTGGATAAAAAGTAATGTTAATTTTCTTTTTGAAACAATTGAATTTATCTACCTAAAGAACCTAAACATGTTTAAGCTTAGATTGGACAACACCCCAAGTTCAAATTCTAATTTGAATTAATTAAACAAGTTAGGTGCCGAAAAAAATGTTAAACTTCCCATCTAAATACTATAAGAACTTTGACATTTAAATCATTATTGAGTTTTTCATCCCAAGGTTATACATCACACAAATTAGCATGTTACATTGATTTGACCTTCAATGCACCCTATTATCATGTGGATAAAAGAATTCATAAGAAATAGTGTAATGTTGGCCAAAAATACATTGCATACGTTAAAATAGTTGCCATTTAACAATAAAGTAGCATTAAAAAATACAACCACATACATAATTCACATGGTTGTATATGTACCATATAAACAAAACTTGTACATGAGACTAAAACTAAAATAATCATTAAGGATATTTTATCATTGAAAATCAATATGAATAAAGATTTGATTTCAATGAGCAACCAAAACTTTGACTAAAGGGACCAAAAGTAAAAGCAAAATAGATTTTAAGACTTAAGGAAATAATGTGCAACCAAATAAGAATTATTTTGCTTTCATTTAGTCAGAAATTAAAATAGTCACTTGGTTCAACCACATTGAATGAAGAATTTTACCAAATGTCATTAAAAATTGTAAGTTCATCTTTTGGGCATGTGGAACATGTCCTATATTAACAACTATTTGTTTGAATTTATCATAAGAGGGAAATCCATGATTATATGATGAGTGACTTGTTTTAAGTAGCAACAGAAAACTAAGTACAAGCAACCAAAAAGTAAAATTTGAATAGAGAATCTAATTTGGTGTTTGAAGGAAAAATAAATACATAAACTTTCCAACAAAGAAAAATCAAAAACTTAATATATGTAATTCAAACTCAAAATTCTGATTTTTTTTAATGTGTGACTAATATGATGATGTCATCATATACATTCATGTTAATATGATGATATGGACATACATATTAAATCATGTTTGTTGCAACTAATGTGACTTGTCCAATGTAACTAGTGTTGTATTCTTATGGTGGGTTGCAAGTGGTGGTCCTTGCAATTGGGAAATGTAGTTGCAATTCTAGTTACAAAACCTTTTGTTTTTCTCATGATATGATATGATACAATTAATTAAAACTTAGAAAAATAAAATAAATCTTGATTATTTTTTACTAAGTCACTTGTAATTATGAGATTTAATTTTGTTTTAGGTAGCCAAAAATATTGGAATGAAACTAACAATGTGAACTTTCACTGCTTTACATTTATGATAAGGAAATTTTGCTTTGCTACCTCTTGACCAAGTTTTAAAGCCTCCAACTCAAAAGCTTCATAGATAGTTACAACTATGTTTAATGCCACCATCCAAACTAGCATAACATGGACACATATCGGCACTAGAAGGAAGAAAATAAGGAATACATTCAAAGTTTGTAAACATCACAATGCCAAAATGTGGTTTTTATGATTAGGGACATCTTATGACTACTATCCAATTATAATCATGTAATCATATTTGGATTTGAATTGCTAACATTTTTTTGAATATAACCATTATTAGGACTACATGAATATAAATACAATTATAGATAATTATATGACTATAATTACAACTACACAACTAATAGTCATGTTGAACATAATTGACTTTCATTAACCAATTTTTATTTTTATTTTAAAATGATAATATGGCTAAATTTAATTTAAATCGGCCTAAGTTAAACCTAGGTTTGGCTTTGGTTTAACATACTTTAATCTTTAGATTTAATTTAATTATGGCCTCTAGGTTTAACTTCTAGGATTACTCTTTATTTAAGTATAGTTTTCAAGCTTAACTTTTATACTAACATTTAAATTTGGCTTTTTAATCTAACCTTTAGGTTTAGCCTCTAAAATTGGCCTAATTTAAACTTATAGGTTTAATCTATATTTAAGTTAAGTTAAACTTAAATAATTTAGTTTAAATAATTAAAATTTTCCATGTTTAACTTAAATAGTTAAAATTTTGCCATACTTCACTTAATTTACCCTAGTTTAGTCTAGTTCAATTTAAATAACTTAATTTACAGGTTTTAAAGTAGCCATTTTTCCATGTTTTGCCTAATTTAATCTAACGTGTATAATTTAGCCAAAATTAGCCAAGTTTTGTTTAATTTAGAGTAACTAACGCAATTTTGCTAAAATTAATCAAATTTAGTTTAATTAGCATAATTTAACCAAGATTAACCAAGAATAGCCAAATTTTACCTTCAAGAGCTAAGAATAACCAATATATATTCCAAACTATATATTCATATATATAATTTCATAAATAAAATATAAATACTGATTTTATATTTATAAATAAACATAATTTAATTCATATATAATATAATATAATATAATACAAATCATAATATATTGTATACATATTAAAATACACATATATGAATAATACTATATTGTATTCATATATCATAATTAAATATAATCCATATGAGAATAACCTATATTTTCTATTCAAATTCAATAATGTATTAAAATATAACATGTATTGAAATATGTTAAATATTTTAGAAACATTGACATTCAAAAGTGATTTTCTATGTCAAAGTTTTTTTTCTGAATTTCTAATTAATACATATATGTAAATTATGCTTCAAAGTTTAAGAATCCATATTTATATTTTTGTTTAAATAAGTATTGAAAGAGAAATTCAATTTTAAACTTTGTCTTTTTTCACATGCAAACATTTGAACATGATAAATGTCGGTGTACATTGATCAATCATCTATGTAATGAATGTATGGCATCAATGTTGTATGATTACATTTTATATACAATCATATTGTGTTGTATATAAATCATATGCAGATTGTATATGATTTATATTTAAACCATACATATATGGTATAAAACTAATTCCAAATTAAATGAATAATTATTTCTAAAATTAATAAGTGAAAATGTATTTAAATATATAATATGATTTTTAATAATAAATATTCATGATATTGTATATATTATATTATATTATATTAGTACAAAATATTCTGTAGTCCTAAATGGAGTCCCAGTGGTGATTAGGATTGCAGCCATTCTTATGACTAGTAGCATTTAGGACTGGTTTTGAAGTCCTCAATGCAGCTCTAAATGCCGCATTTTGGCTTTGTCCATATTACGTTTCTGCCAAGGGTGTTTTCAAGAGGGCACAAGAAGAAAAGAAAGATACAAACATATTCAAGCTCATATGTATATGCGTGTGCCTACTGCTTTCAAAGAGGCAAGGGAAAAAGAAGAACATGAAAAAAACATTGACATAACATTGAAAAAAAGGAATGAGAAGGGCCGAAATGTTCACCGGGTGAGAAAAAGGAATTTGACCCCTGCAATGATAAACTTGCACCCACCGCCATAAAATCTCGTTCAAAAAACGCTCAAACCCCCTGTCCACATCCTTATATCTTGGATGATGCTAGCAAGTTTTCAAGTTAGAATGGAATGTGCTTTGGGGAAATACAACGACTTTTCTATATTGGTATGTGCATTATCTCTTAATTCTCATTATTGCTGATTTCAAAGTAGCAGTGGAGATGTTTCACCTTCTGAGACCCTTTTATGAGTGCTTTTTTGAGCTAAGTGTAATATTGCCAGGAGAAGACAGTTGCGCGAGATGTTAAATACCCTCTAAAGAGCAAGAAACTGTACAACTTGGTTTGCAATGGTCTATATGTTCTTTGGAAAAATGAAGAACAGTTTGCGTGAAGTGTTCTTCAATCCTGCTGTTCTTAGTCGCTCAGGCAAGAGCAGGTTTTGATATCCCGGATTACTTGTGAGAACAAGTGCTTTAACCACCGGCATACCATCTAGCCATGATGAGGATGATACTTCTTTTTGAATATGTACAACACACAACACAAAGTCAAGAAGGGAAAAAAGATTAAAACCCTGTAGTAAAACAACGCAGTTGTCCATAGGGCTGCACTGTCAGGCCCATAAAAGGCGCCAGACAGAGCTCTTTAGCGTCTTCTGATAGTTGGTGTTGGATTGCAACATGGGATGGTATTTGACAGGCAAACTATAACCTGAGGTCTTTCAACACCAAAAGTCTGCAAGTTGCCTCAAATGGTCAAAGTTGAACATGACCATAAAAGAAGAATTAGCTGACTTGGATTGACTATTAGAGGGAGATTATTGGGCACTCTTTGCACCTCTATTCCCCTGTGAAATAATTGCTTCCTTTCATTTTCAATCCCAATGTTAAGGCCAATGTTAAGTAAGTCTGGGAGCCCATTTTGAAGTGACAGATTGGTAAATTAAAATCTTTTCTGATTCCACTGTGCCTGTGAACAAAGAATGGTTGTGCACTTCTTCTGGTAGGGCTCACCTTTGGCAGGTTGATGTTCTGGGTGACGTAAAACACTCCCCAATTTTTTCCCTTGTACTTTTATATCCCTTACATGCGTGAAGAAACCTACTTTCATCAAGCGGGATCTTCCACCGTGGAAGGTACCAGCCAGGCTGTACTGGGATCTTCTGGCCAGCTGAAGGTACTAGCCAGCTTGTCGATTTAAAAAAACCAACGTTACGCTTTACGAAGGAAAAGGGCCTGAGTACAGGGCCTTCCATGATTTTTGACCTTTTCCCTCGGCCTACTGCCTTCACGCACAAATCTCAAATCACAGAAGCGTCTGTACTCAGGCCCTTCTCCTATACAAAAATGCAGCAAGATGTGTTGCAAGCAGAGGAGAAAGTCAGGAGAGTGAAAGATGAGTAAGTTCAGCAACAATTTTAAATGCCACCTGGGCACTCTCATTGTGATGGTAGTATCCCCTCAGGTCCTTCATCAAGACAAGTGTTGACCAGCAAGGTCATGTGCACTTTGTTCATTCTATTTTGATTCCTACTGAGAGGCAAACAGATGCATGCAAATTTTGTAACTGTGTTGTCATACAACACCATTGCAAGCTAGTCTTCTTTCCCATTGCCAAGGCAGTAATCACATGCATATTAGTATAGTAATTCTGTTTATACAATAATGTTCAATGTTAGGCTCGTTACCTATGCTATATTGCATTCCACTGATGGTTTCTGAGAAACGCATTAACTTGCAAAGACCATTCTCCATTATAATATCCAAATACATGCCAAAGGAATTGTGTGTCCAACCTGCCACTAGGGATTTAGGCTAAATTGGATAACCATCAACTAGATTGAGAAGCTCTTTGATTGATTCTCTTCAGCTTATTGGAAGCATGGAATGACAATGTTTTGTAGTTGTGCTCCAAATCAGATGTTGCATTGTTGGTGTGTTACCAGCCAACAAAATAGTTTGCTATTGCCCTCAATCTTGAGCTGAAAATATGATGGCAGGTATGGTCATGTTATGCTGTTTGACGGAATTATTATGTTGCCCATGTGCCATTTCCTTTGAACAATCTGCCATTGTTATAGCTTTAGAATTGAAACTTTATGATGAATTCATCAGGTTTGAAGTTGTGTTGAGACAAGACCCAAATAAGTAATATCTCCAATTATAAGACACTCTTGTATTATTACACATGTTCTTGGAATGTCCTAATGTGCAACTGTCACCTATACACTTAGGTTTTGCAAATATTGCTCCTCCGTTGATGCTTTGACTTGTATATCAATGCCTGAACTATATAAGTTAGATCTCTACTTTTAACATTTCATGCTGACTCAATAATTTGCAAAGTCTATGGTCAACTTCATCAATCTTATCAAACACTTTGATTGAAGCTTTTTTTTATCAATAAATCTATAGAATAAAAACTTAATCTCAACTAATTGAACTTTTTCGAATTGTTACTGATGTTGGCTTTAGTCATTTTTTTGGCTTGGCTGCAAATTTGATTACTTGGTTATTGTTTAGTGCAAACTTTCAAACTCCATGAGGCTACTTCTATGATGTCAAATTGAGATGGAAAATTGTGTTGGGATATTTGGTTTATGCAATGACCCAAAACTTTTTGTATGAGATCTTTTACCATCGGAAGTAAATCCTATGAAAGTGTTGTGCTTGTAGAAGGTTGATTAAAATGTTGTCAACAAACTTATGGTATTTTCCTCCACTAGGTTACAAATTTATGATCTTCACTAGGCACCTTTCATAAGGGTTTTTCATAATCCTTATGCAACCTTCAAGATTGTCGAAATTTCAAGATAGAAGAAGCAACAAGCAAGCAACTCATTGCACAATGAGTTTGCACCTTATATGAAACCTTCAAACTTTGAACTAAAAGCTTCCTTTATTAGATCTAGAACCTTTCATCAAGATGCACACATTTTATGGAGCAGACCCATCCATCATATACACACATACTTGTATTGCAAATGGCATTCACACTTTGGGTTAAGTCAGAAGCAAAACTTTGTGCCCAAATCCTACACCAATTATGCATAAGTAGTATCTTCCTTATGGGCAAAACCAATAAAGGCAAAACCAATAAATGGAATTGTTTTTCTTTAAAACAAAATGTTTGGCATCTGTTGCTCACAAGGAAAAAAAGCTTACCTATGTCATGGTGGATTGATGTCAATGGGACATTTGTACATAGAGCTTAACACTTAACAAAGCAAAAAACAATATTATCATCAACATATGAAAAATCACGTCCATTTGAAACCACATTACCCTACAACTAAAACTAAAAAAATAACTCATATACAACTATTGTGCAACTATCTCTTGGGTATTAAAACTAATGTGCAATTATACCCCTAGAAATACAGTGTATTAATAAATAAATTGTCCCGTCAAAAAATTAGTTAATTGTATTATAGTTGTGAATGAGTTAAAAATGGGTTTTCTATACAATAATTTATACACATCGTACATACATATGTAGTCAACCATGTTTGACTTCTTAAATAATTGCATTGTAATCACATGTGGCAACTATTTTAAAATTGTTGCAAATGTGCCACTAAAGCAACAATTATGTTGCAATTAAGTAGAATGTACATACATGCAATTATGCCACATGTTCACATTTCCACCACCCATTATGTAATACATTTGCAATTAATTTTGTATTATGATTCCCATTCATACAAATAGTACAGCCACTAGTGCACCATTATTAAAGTACTACTATTCAACTATGTTATGATTATAATACAACTATTTTTAATTTAATAAAAATATATATTCATTAATTATTTAC
>Ga0209208_10000573_pt1 | contig 48513 bp, 39 predicted proteins | sample S1TSphfallax_3_FD_187694 | JGI IMG/M metagenome (GOLD analysis project Ga0209208, IMG submission 187694) | Host-associated microbial communities from peat moss isolated from Minnesota, USA - S1T2_Fd - Sphagnum fallax MG (SPAdes) (version 2) | ecosystem: Host-associated > Plants > Peat moss >...
AAAAAACCCTCTTAATTGACTAGTGTTGTAGGTTGATTTAACTAATAGGTGTAATTTCCACCTAAATTTGGGCATCACTTTTTGTCATCTTGTTTCACTAGCTTAATTGACCTGTCCTCTCGACCGATCCCCGGTCACTAGGGGTTAACATGTTTTACCATGATTTCATACAGTGAATCTGTCATAGTTCATTCAAAATCCTAGTGAAATACAAGGTGAACTTGGCCCACATCTCCTAGAAGTGAATTCAAAACTATTTTTTCAAGGAAAATGGAGCTAATCTGAAGTTTGAAGTTGGTTGAAAGGGTCAAGTCATGGACATTTATTATTGCAAATTTCACACATAAGACCAATGGAACTAGCCCATTTTTAGGGAAGATTTCAACATCCATGGTGTTTAATATAAAACATGGAGTAGAAGAAATTGTGAAAATGTGAGATTGATGGAAGAAGTGTTGACCAACAAAAACAAAATAAAATGTGAACACTGATTTGCACACACAAAAAAAATCTACACAATAGTGATCTACACACAAAAGAAATTTACACAACATTGATTTGTACACAAAAGAAATCTACACAATATTGATCCCCACACTCAAAAGAAATTTGCAAAACACACATCCACACACAAAAGAAATTTCTAAAACCCTTAACCACCCACACATGAATGCATGTACTAAATACGTATAACACACCACAAGGACCATTATAATTTTTAAGACAAGAATGTTGAAATGGATAAAATGAAATAAAAAATCAGATTTCAAAATTGGGTTAAATTTTGCTTTATATTGTACACATATTAGGTAGGCATGAAGACCATTATAATTTTAAAGAAAAGAATGCTGAAAGGGATGAAATGAAGAAAAAAATCAGATTTCAGATTTGGGTTAAGTTTGGCTTTACATTGTGCACATATTAGGGAGGCACAAAAACAATGCCAAAATGGAAAAAAATTAGTTTAAAAATCAGATTTTAGATTTGGTTTATATTTTATTTTAGATTCCACATATATTATATATGCATGGACCATTATGATTTTTAAAATAAAAAATGCCAAAATGGGCAAAATAAATAAACAAATTTCATATTTGGCTTATATTTTGTTTTATATTGCATACATATTATATAGGCATAAAAGATTATGATTTTAGAGAAAGAGTGCTAAAAGAGGAAATCTAAAATTTATTATAAAAATCAAAATAAAAAGATTTCAGATTTGGCCAATTTGGCCTTTTAAAGGCCTTGGCCTTAGGCTTTACCCTTTGCCCCCCTTTACCCTCAACCTAGATGCCTTAGGCTTTTTTTAAGACAGGTTTGAAGTCACGACCTCTTTGGGGGGAAAAGGAAGAAGCTAACCATTAAGCCACTTTATCACAAGTGTAACAATAACATCCATTTTGCTACCTATTGACTTTTTCCCCTTCTCTTTCTAGCCCTAAGCCCTAGCCCTTATTCAAGTTGTAAACCACTATGTCTAGCCCCCTCTTCGCAACTTCTTCTCACTGCACTTCCTTGATGTTTTTTTAACATACTTCAGGTTGTTGCAGAGCTCTGGATACCCCAAGGAAGCAATGGAAGTGCCAACAATCATTGTACTTCACAACTCCAAAACAATGGATAAAAGCAAGGATGCCTCCAAAGAGTGGTTTGGCCATGCGTATGTAAAACATTTTTTCCTTCTCCTTTCTTTCCATGAATATGTTTTTTCAACTATGGTTTTGCAAGTGAAATTGGTTTCATGAGTTTCATTATGTTTGAAAGTTTTGTGGACATGTTAGTAGTTTTGCTTACAAAATTGGATTCATAAATTTTGTGGACCTATTATTTCCCTTGAGAAACCAGATTTGGAAGCTCCATGGACCTATTGTTTTGCTTGCAAAACTAGATCCAAAAGTTCCACAGACCTATTGTTTCATTTGCAAAACAAGATCCAAAAGTTCAATGGACATCATGTTTTGCTTGTGAAACCAAATTTGGAAGTTCCATGGACCTTATTTCAAAAGAAGGTGGTTTTGCAACTTGGTCCCATGATATTCTCAACATCATGGAAAACATATTAAAAACCCCTTCATCCATTTTTTATGTTCAACAAGCTTGCCAATGTGAAAATGTGAATAGTGTTTGTTTTTTTTAAAGACCATCCTTGTTGAAGATGGGATCATGGACATCCCTTCGTGTAGAATGGTTTTAATGCAAGTTGTTAGACTTGCCTTGCAAATTGACATAACTAACATGAAGAAGGAGTTTTATGTTGGGTATCATCTAGGTTCTCAAGTTTTATATGTTTCTTTAAAAAACATTCATGGTGAAATTGAAAATGTCACATTTGAGAAAGAGATGTCTTGGAGCTTTACATGGAGATATGTGAATGACAAGTTTGAAGCATTTTTGGACACAAAACCAACCCTTTCACACTTGAAGGGTAAGTTTTTCCATGTGTGGGATGGCAATAATTGACTTAAGGCTTGGTTGCCTTAATTAATCAAATGCACCTTGATGATGAAACATGGCATGTGTGTCCAACCACATGGGTCCTTAATGTTGAAACCATGAATAGAAGGTGCTTCACGACACTTATGGATAATGTCAATATGTAAATGATCTTTTACTTTCATTTATTTTGTTTCATAATTTTGTGTCATTACTTATTCTTCCATGTTCTTCTTACTATCTTATATATATATTTCCATTTTTAGTTCCAATTAAAAATTTCATGTTACCCAAAAGTTTGTTCATACAATGTTTAAGGTCAACATGATAGGAATGACAAATTTTAAGGAATTCAAGGACATGTTGTCAGATAAGCAATATGCAGATTCAATGAACGAAGAGGAAGGTCAAACTTGGTACTTTTTGACATGACCAGCCTTTGTTGAAATATTGTTCAAGGTATAAAAATTTTCATACATAATTTTCTTTTGCCTTTCAATTCACAATAGTTGTGTTGTTGTCAATTGATCATCTCGCATTTTTATTGCATGTAGCATGAGATTATGGAGGCCAAACATGATGTTAAGGAATTGTACAAACTTGAGAACTTGGATAATCTTAATGCAATTGTGCTAGAACAAGCAATGGCAATGGCTGATGTTGCTACAAAAGTTACATAAGTTTTGCAACATGGACTTGTGAAGCTCCTACCTATTGTTGATCCTTAATTTGGTCCTGAATTCCTTCAACAAATCAAAATCCATTATTCAAATAATGTTGATCCAAAAATGACATAAGATCAGTTATATAATGTTGCCATTTCAAAAGCCGATGCCAAGGAGAAGTGCCAATGGCTCAAAATATGGAATGATAACAAAAACATGAAAAAAGAAAATCCTTTTGCCACTATACCACTTAAAGGCAATGATGACAATATATTTATTTTTGATTTTATTCAAAGCGACGGATTGCTAATCCATTGTACAAGCTTGGACCTTTGGTGCAACAAATGAACTTGGTGGAATCATGTATTTTGTTTGATTTCAGATTACCATTGTTTTTTCCTTTTCACTGTTAGTTTTTTGAACTTTCCAACTTAGGAAATTGTTTATTGATTGTGTAGCTTTGAAGATCTTGTATTGACCAACTTCATCTCTATCATGCAGTTCATGATGACCATCACATTGTTGTAGAAGATGGAGCATTAAAGAGCATGGGTGAATACATTCACAAATGGAAACTTGCCTGTTTTCAAAATGCACTCTTCCAAGATTAGGTGATGGAAAGAAAAGTCATAAATTGAAACCCTTTGTTTAAACATCATTAATTAATGGCTATTTTTTGAATTAATGAAGTTTAAATCATAAAATGGTGTTCCAAGAAACCATTTTTGTTGTTGAAGACTTAAAATCGTGAGTTTTGGAACTTTAGTTGTTGAAAAAAGTGCCAAAAAATGGATTCTAGAATAAACATTCAAGATGTTGGGATTGTGGCCATGCTTAGTAAGGGGAAAATGTCAAATTTTAGAAAAGATATTTTATTAACAAACAAACAAATAAGATTCATGATTTGCACATTAATGTGAAAGAAGTAAAAGCTCTTGATCTCATTTAAGAGGCTGTCATATTTTATTAGTTTTAGCAAATTAATGATTCCAAACCTTATTTCAACAATGTATGTGTGAGTATTAACACCAAAATGCTGCCAAAACATTATGCCGTCCTTATGACAATGTCTAAATATCTTTTGTATTAATGAATGAATTAAAAATCTTATGTATCCACCAATTAAAAAATATCCGTTTTAAATGGGTCGTTGGAATTTTAGCAAAACATACAAAAAAATTTCAAAATTTTGTTTCATGGGTATTACAAAGTGGTATTTTTTTTGTTTAAATTTGTGCCAAAATGCAATTAATGGATGATTTAAATTTGTGAAATTATTTTGGCCATTAAATCATGTTCTTTCCAATTGTGAATATGTTATATAATCATGGACCATTACAATCATTATGACAAGAATGCCGAAAGGGGGGGAAAATCAATATAAAATTAGATTTTAGATGTGGGTCGTATTTTGTTATAAATTGCACATATATTACATAGTCATAGATCATTAAGGCTTGAAAAATAAGATGCCAAACACAAAAAAATGAAATGAAATAAATAATCAGATTTCAGATTTGGGTTAAAGTTTGTTTTATATTATACACATTATGTAGGCACAAGGACCATTATAATTTTAAATATAAGAATGCTGAAATGGATGAAATGAAGTAAAAAACTAGATTTCAGATTTGGGTTAAAGTTTTTTATATTTTGTACACATAACATGACAAAGAAAACCCTTTTTATCATGGTAATGAGTGGGATGATCAACCAAGAAGCACAAAAGCCACAAAACGAGTCATTTTCATGTTAGTGTACTTTGTTTTAATTATTCATTTTTTCCACTAACATGTAAAAAATATAAACCAATTTTTGTACACTAAATGGTTTTTTCCTTTTTTTTCCTCTTGCAAATACATTAAATTTGTTCTCATGTCTCAAGGTCATGTGAAAAAAGATCCCCTTTTTTTTATGGCATGGAATTTTTTTTCCAATGCTTCCATGTATACCCCTTCCATAATCTCATATTATGGTTCATGCCCATTTGGATGGAAGAGGTTGGTATATGGGCCTTCCCACAAGAGTTATTCCTCATTCTAAGTTGGAGTTGTATGGAACTTACTAAGTCATTGCATTGCAATTGCCTATTGGCATTCCAATTGATTTACCCATTGTTGAATTATATGATATAGAACAAGTAGCCTAGATTGTAAATGAACAAGTTACTATGGTTTCTCAAGCTACAAAGGCTAAGGCCAAAGGTGGGAAGAAAAGAAACAAAGTAGCAAACAAGGTTACTTTGAAACCTTTGGAAGATCCAATTAATTTTGTTCCACCTTCACCAATCAGCCTTCCACATATGGGCCAACCACCACCCATACCTCATGTTGGCCAACACACACAATATCACCCATATGATGCTCTCCCACTTTTATCCCATGATAGAAGATCCACCTTTGATATGAAAACTATCCTTGTCCATTTCATCAAGATGTTTGATGATACAAATTGGGAGAAATGCATTCTTTCACCACTTTTAAAAAAATTATGAATTTTTTTACCAAGGTAATCTCAATATGGTCTTTATGTTCACAATATTCTTTATTGCCATTCCTTGTTAGATGTTATGTTAATTTAAATTTTTCAATGTGAAGGTCTCTAATGGGCATTTAAATCTTATCAATGGGAAGAGGCAAAGCCATGCAATCAACATGATACTTGTTGATTGCCTTGATGGCAACCTTGTTATTGGTTGCCTAGATGCCCAAACATTCAAGAATGGAATGTTTTCAAGCTTGAAAATTGGAATTACACATTTGGCCTTATTGATTCCTTGCTTGAAGACAATGGATGCATAGTCTTCATTCAAGGAGTAGATGCAAAATATGTGGGGCAAGTGAGAGCTTGTGCTAAAGGAAATTTTGGGTTTGAATTGAAAAAGAATAATTATTGCATTAATTCCATTCCATTGCACACCAAAACTGGAAAAATGATAAATTTATAGACTCCGAGTGATCATAACATGTTTTCATTTTGTTGTTTTTTGTTCAAGTGATATTCGAATCTAATATGTTACTTGACTTTTGTAGAGTTTAGTGTTCAATGTTTTTGTCTATGCCAAACAAACATCAAAGTTCAAGTTTTTTGATATAGGCAAGTAAATTGATTTGCTTATAAACCCATATGAAATTAACGTGTTATGTAATAAGCTCAAGGATGATATGTTTCCAATGCAATCCTCATCTCAAGCATGGTGATGAGAACGAAATCATAGTCCCATTGTCATGCAAGTAATTTTAGAGACTTGTTCACCACCTAACTCATGTAGCATATCATTGTATTTTTTCAAATTTAATTAAATTTTTTCTTGACTTTAAAAAAAGTTCCACTCTCCTTGTTGCTATGGAGTTTGGGTGATGTGTATTTGGTTTGGAAGGTGATGTGGAATTGGCAACAATGTCTATTTGCATCACAAAAGTCCAAACAAACCATGCTTATAGAAGTGCATGATCTTGGTGATGGAGATGATCACAATGATGATCCACCTCTTGCAAAATTCCCAAGTTCCAACTTCCATCAATGTTGTAGTATGTAAGTGGAAGCCTCTACATTCTATAATTCAATATTGCATTTGTAATATTCTCCCATTTTTATCTTTTTATGATTTTTGAAATGTTCTTTGTTGGACATGATGTAGCTTAGGGTTGAGATCCATCATTGACATTATACCAAGGAGCTTGCCACCTTATCCATACCTCCCACCATGGGTTGAGAAGGAGGCTATGCAATCAATTGAACTAGACTTTCAAATGACTCCTATCAATACCATATCTTTTAGAAAATGAAAGAGATTTTTGCATGTTGCTAAGGTTTTTTTAAACTTAAAGGCATTTGAATCATGTGATGGAATCCATATGGAAGAGGACCAATAGGCATAAGTAGATGGTGATGGTTCATCCACTAGGTGGTGTTTGATGATATCATTTCATTTTCTTGAAAACATGAGTTTAATCCTTTGCTTTCCTATGTCCATATTCTTGATTTCAACTTTGTTGAATGTTTTGAATTTCCAACATGTTGTTTGTTTGCTTACCTTTTTTTGAATTTTTTATATGTTCTATGTATTAGGAATACCATGTTTTATCATTAAAAAAAAATTTATTGAAAGGACCAAAATGGAAAGAAAAAACCCAAGATATTTTTCATTAATGTTTCATCCATCATTCACCCACCATTCATCCTTCTACAACCTTAAATTATTATTTTTGATTTGGGAAATTTGGTTCAATGCTCATTGCTCACAGCTCACCATTCATGCACTAACATTTTTTGTTGAATCCCATAGATGCTCTTCAAGTCTTTTAATTCATTTTTTCACAAAATCACACAAAGGTCCATATTGACCCTATGAAAATAAAACCCTTATCCTAATCCCTTCCTAAAAAATTTCTATATGATTGGGTAGATTACTTTCAACCACTTACTAACATGAACTATTTAATCCCATTAGCTTCATCCCTTCAATAAAGGCCATAAGTCTACTATTAATAATTATTAATTATTACGATGCCTATGATACTAACTAGTTTAAATATTTCTATTCCTTAACATGGTTGTTTGAAATTTTTATTTTCAAGTACCCAAACTTGGCTATTATTTTTTTTAAAACAAATACCCGCCCCCACATTAGTGCTTACCTGATTTGGTGTGTTAGAACTGTCAGCTCTGATTTTGGGAATCAGAATTTATTTTGATAGGAACTGAGATTTTTGGGAGAAAAAAAATAGAATCAGGGGTTAACATGAGGTTACCTTGCAGTTAACTGTTGCTTCGGATCTGGGTTACTGCAATTGGGTCTAATTTTCATAACTAAGACTAGAATGAGAGTTGGATTTTTTATTGAAGAACTGGACCCAAAACCTTACTCTCAGTTCCATTTATGCATGGAACTGTGAACTCTTCTAATTTATTTTTTAAACCAAAGGTTCTTTATAAAAGTAAAGAACCACACAACTGCAAGAATAGGGTACAACAATCTATGGCAATAGGGGAACTGGGGTGAAGCAATAAGGTAATTTGGAACATGAGGCCCCTTTACCTCCCATCATGACACATATGGTTTCCAAAGGTCCTTTTGATAGTTTTCCAATTCAACACAACATTTTGAGTGTGGATTTCCACACATTGAGTTCATACCCATTGCTGATCCTAAAAGTCTCTAACATACCCCCCACAATATACCTGAAGCTTCCAAGCTTCATGACAAGCCAGCCAGCAAACCCAGTATACCAATTTGCACTTGCACCAGGGTGATCCACACTTAGGAGCTCAAGACCTTAAATAAGCAAAGGGTCCTTACGAAAAGGGTTCTGATTCTTTTTCTCTTTATCTGCCCTTGGCTGGATCCATTGTTTTCTTATAAAAATGGATGATGTCCATTATGGACTTTGGGTTCTGTTAGCCCAAAGTCTATAATGGGCAGTCAGGGAAAAAGAAAGCACACATTACTTTTGTACTGTTTGCAATAAGGATCCCTTGCTTATTTAAGGCTAGGCCCTGGGGTATAAAATGGGCTTATAACTTATAACCAGAATAGGTAATAAATTCCTTCTGTGAATACTATTTGACACCAGTAAACAAAAATACAAGCCAGTGGCCTTCCGAACTGGCCCCCTGACCAGCCAGGCTGAACCAGCCCCTACAGTTGTACCTTCACTTTCTTGAGTGGGGACCTCTTAGGGTTTATATTTGTGGGAAATGTTAAATTTGGACTCAAAGACCCTGATTGTTTCTAATGGGCACCTATCTATAATGTTTAGAAGCTGCCCGAAAAGAAAAGGCATTTTAACTATGGTACCAGTGTAGGTGCCCGTTGACCCAAGGACCCCCAGACCAGCCTTCACAATGAGCCAAAAGTACAACTCATGACTATCCTAACCAATAGAGGCAAAACAACAGGCTTTCAAAACTAACCCTCACAATTACCCTAAATAACAGAGGTAAAACAACAAGAAGTTCCCAAAAATATTTCTCACAATCAAAAAAAAAATTTGGTGGAAAAATTTCACAACTTGGCAACAAAAAATAAAAAGAGAAAAGAATATTATCTGTGGCAAGGAAAAATCGTCAAAATCTGGGAAATATAATTTCTTGGGAGAAAATTCCCCTCATTTCCACTGATTTAAAAAAAAAACCTACGGCAATTTGTTGCCAGGATTCTGAAGTTTGGATCACAGGTTTAACATTAACTTGTTTTCAAATAATACAAATTCTTTATTGTAATGCTCACCAATTTGATGGTACATCAAAACAAAAATTGAAAACCTAATTAAATAACTGAAGTAAAAACAATAAGAAGTTTTCAAAATCACTACTCACAATCACCAAAAGGTTTTGACCCTAAACCACAGGTTTTGACCAGAGTTAAAAGAACCACATGCAACCTTGTAACTTAAATGTTACGGTTGATGACAAAAACCCTAAACCCCACACCGACTTTTTGTTGGAAGTTGTGCACTGCAACAGCAGCAACTCCTCTGCTGCTGCTCAGTAACCCTGTTGCTTGCTTGCTGTAATACTGGCGCGTAATGAGCGAGCTTTCAGGAATTTCACAAATGAACCGACAGTGCACGGCTTCGTCTTTGACATGTCAGATCTATCCATTGTAATCCAAATTTTTCGCCCAGCGAGTGCAAGAAGATCACTCCTAAAGCTTTTTTTTAAAATTTTCTTTTTGTCTTTAGGAAATCTCACCAGGCTAAATTATTACGTCTGGTCGTTTATGTGTTTTTGTTGGCAAGGATATTGTGTTTAGATTTGTTATAGAGTATAGTAGCTTAAGGGATTTTGGCCCTTAGGTAATACATCTATTTTATTTATATGAGGATTTTTGAAAGATGATGATATTTTGGCTTGTGTTGAAACTTGAGATTAGTTATAGAGTTATAACACCTTGAAGGATTTTGGTTTCTTTTAGAGAATGTTTTTGAAGATTATATTTTTGCATGGTGACACATTTGATTTTTCATAATTCTTCTTTTGCCTTAAGATACTTTTTAATGTAAATGGCAAGCCCATTGTGTGACACACCCCTTGTTCATTTACCTTCAGTTTGCTATTCCTGGAATTTTTTTTGGGTTGGTTTAGACTGTCATGAAAGTGTAGTAGGGTAACATCCAAGGCCATGGGCATTATTGGAATAAGGGCCCAATTTGGGTAATGCCTGTGGCTGAGGGTGTCGCAGGCATACACATAAACAAGACACAACGGGTCCATGGACCCTTCGTTTGTGGGAGGAGAAGGCTTATTTGAAATGGTTGTTTATTTGGTGAAGTGGTGATGTGGATGAAAGATGCTTCAGTTTGCAACCCCATGTACATCAAATCTTGTTGCAAGTTAGATGCACAAGAGAAATAAAATGCCATTTACAAAATCTGCAGCAATTTAAAAACAAGTTTGAAATTTAAAAACAAAACAAGGTCCATGAAGTGAAGTAAAAATTACAAAAAACCCTTACATTGATTTCGACATCTAGGGCTTATGAAATCAAAAGTGATGATTTTTGAATTATTAAAAAATAGGGAATTGTTTTCTGAAATTTGTTCTTTCATTAATTAAAATGAAGCCAACATTCCTATAAATTTGGGGTGGTTTGTTTTTAGTGGTACCACTCAAGTAAGCCTTCACCCGAATGATAGTGGGGAACCCATTATGAGAATATGGAAAAAATTCTAAACATTTTCAAAAATTGTAAAAAATTAATTTTTGCTTAATGTTCCCTCAATGACAAGCATCAATGTTTCTTAGAAATTGCAATAATCTAAAATAAACCATGAAATTCAAAGAGAACTTAAGTTCACCTTGCATTTGTCGATAATATTGCTTACCCATCATTCACAAAATTCCATGCAACTTGGACAAGGATATTTGTAACCACCTAAAACTTCCTAATGGTTATGATCAATGGCTTGTAGGGATGATGAATGTTAATATCAAAGTTCAATTGAGTGAGCACCAACCTTTTTCCCAATAACACTTTCTCTTTTTCTACTTCATAAACATCTTGAACATTTACACACATCATAATCATCATTAATACCCAAAGTTACAATAGACCTTAATAATAGAAAAATGCAAACCATATTCAAACCTTATGCTTGGCCATGGCTTTTCAAAATCCTTAATTAGTCATTGACCATTGTAGAAGTTCATTGATGCTTTGCCTTTAACAAGAAACAATGTACACCATGTTCAAGAAATCCATTAGGACAATGCAAGCTTATATTTATTCATTTTACTCCTTACATATGGTTGGATAGAACAAGAATGCAAGAAAAACCACAAATGCTACAAGTAGAAATAAATTAATGGTTGCTTCATATTACAATTTCACCCTCTTTCCCACATCAATGGCTCTAATTGTATGTGCTATATTTGTTGTAGCAACAACTCTTCTTGTCACCATCTCATTAGTATTGTTGCTCTCAAATCCCCCTTCCCAAACCCTAAGAACTTGCTAATGATGAAAATTTCAACATACCACATAGGTCTATAAATATCTTCATTAACTTTATCTAATAGGGTTTGATAGGTTCATGGAAATTTTTGGAGGACCATGGAATTGCTAAAAAGATATCATTTTTTTTTCAATGCTCAATAGAATAGGGTTAGATGTAGGCCTAAAGATTTAGTTCTTCAGACCAATGAGATTATTGAATTTGGTTGTTTAATTTTTAAAAAAAAATCTTGAGTAAAGTAACAATCATAATCTGTAATTATTATTATTTAGACAGGGTTCTAGTAAAATACTTGTGCATTTTATTTTAAAGATCTCATTTGAGATCGCAAATAAGAATAGGGCAATATTTTTAAATCAATGGGGTTACTGAATTTGGTAGTCTGATTTTTAAAAAAATTGGTCTATGGTGAAATAACAATCAAAATGTGTAATTCCTATTTATAGACAGGAATCTAGTAAATCTTTTTTCTTTCCTACAAGGCTCACCAATTCAGGTCTTAATATCTCATTTGAGATTTCAAATGAGGACTAGGCCACGTGACCTCGCGAGCCAGTATTTCTGGAAGGCACTCAAGATGATCTCCTCGATGATTAAATTTTAAAAAAAAATTCATGTGTATCAAATGAAAAAATATGATATGAGGCATTTCAAGAAACAAAACATGGGCCTCATGGGTTCTTTTGATTGATAAGCATTCCTCCAAATACACTACAAATCTTGTCGGATAGAGTAAAGGAAAAAGGACTAAGAAGAAAGGAGCTACTTACTTACTGAGACCCGGTTTCGTGGCATCATCAAAGATTTTCCCAATCATCAAGGACGATATCCTCCTCCACAACTTCAAGATTTCCGGTAGACAGTAAATACCCAAGGACGATTTTATGTATACCTGTTGTGCCGAGAATCTGATTGCCACGAAAGAGCTTTTAAGTTGCAAAAAAGTAAAAGGACGGACAGAAGCGCCTTCTACGACTGATTTCGAAAGATCTGTATCTGTTTTTGTCAGACAAAGAGACAGGCAGCAGCAGCCGTCACAAGAGCAGTAGTAAAGAGGAAGCCGGATTTTGTTTTTTTAATTCTCCGCTTAAACTCGTGTCTTGGGTGGGCTGCCGATTGGGCAATTGGCCGACGAGGAAGAGGAGGGTCAGGGTTAAGCCTCTACCCAAACGAACCACGCCATGGATAGTGCAGCGAAATCCTTTCTTCAGATTTTGTTTTCATCTCTCTCTCCCTCGTCACTCGTGTGTCGGGTCTATGTAGGTCCGTCCAGCAGCCAACCTCCTCCTACTGGAAAAAACCTAACCTCTATAGTCAAGCCATGAAATCTCCGTCTAATTTGTAGTATTATTGAAACAACGTGACCTGTATGTCTTTGCAGCAATACAATAACAACAATAACAAAAGTCCACAACTTTTGTCTTTAACACAGTTAGTAGCGAATTTCAAGACCCAAAAAAGATATTGGCAGCAAAGTACTGGCAACTCATATAGATTTTCTTCATGAAAACAGTAATAATTACAAACCCCATTTTGCTCCCACTTATGATCCTACAACAAACACCCCGTTCTCAAAACCCTAGTTTATTCAAACTTGCCTCCATTTTCGATATTACCCGTAGAAATAAAGTGATTTTCAGGGGGTCTCTCGTTTCGTTGACGTTGGCTCCCCTTACAGAAAGCTTCTGAAAGGGAAAGCTATTTCTTACAAACGGAGAGTTGCAATTTGGCTGGAACCTTATATGCAACTCACGTTCAGGATGTCAAATGTGTTGGTTCAAACTTCTCTACTATATTTATCAGAAGAGTTGACATTTTACTCAATGGTAGCTGTGTACAATTGCAATAGTTTTCACATTCGTTTTAGAGAAATATGCGAATACTATACTACCTAATTATTATGATCAGTGGTTTTGTTAAAATTCTCCGTCAATATGTTCACATTTGATGGCGGATATGTTACTTCACTGAGAGAAACGTGCACCAATTTATTCTCATGTATTTCTTCCTGCAATTCAAAGGAGAATGAATGGCTCTACATTCATGTTATGTATATTTCCTTCTGCCAATTTAAAGGAGAACACGCTCCCTCTATTAAAGTAGGAGAAGAGATCAGGAAAACCCTACACATGTTTTAACATCCAAGAATTCAAACAGACTAGCGATTATCCCCTCTCGGATGTCCCAAGAGACTGGTAACTGATATTGGAGTTTCTCCCCAGATAACGCGCAAGAGAAATAAGTCCATAGATTCAGCTTTCAAAGATAGTAATAGAGCATGTAATTATCTCTCCAGGATAAATCATACAGAACAACCTTCCAAAAACAAAAGGAATCATCAACAAAGGAGAGCGAAGCGGCTGCTCTATCTCTCTGGCTCCTCTCTCTGAATCGAACAAAATTGACCTTCATCATTTACTTCATAACAAAATACAGCTTCACAGTTCAAGCTATATATCAACCCTCACCATGTTATCAGCAAGGTCTCTGAAGAGTCAGTCAGACAGTCAGTCCATACGTCAATGAAATCAAAACTGTTTTTCGTCTCAGGAGTTGGGAAAACAACACAGATTTATGTTCTGGAATTACAGATCTTTGCTAGTTTGGGTGCAAATGGCCCGAAATCAACAAAAGCTAGACCAATCGCTCGCCACATTGTCGTCGACACATTAGTTCTTCTGGCTATGCTGGCTGGTTGTGGCTCCCCATGGTACGAAGATTGCGCATCATGTGGTTCCACGGCCTCCGGGCTGCTGCATTAGGAATCCAAGCTTTTTGTTGTTGAGTTGTGGATAATCCTTCAGTATGCAGGAATGCGAGAATAAGAATAGCCTTTGTATCCCCGCCACGAATAGTATGCTATTCTGGTCTCGTAGAAACCTGTGAGTCAGGGATGCAGAAAGAGGAAAGCTGTGAACACTGCATTTCCAGGTTACTTCAGCGAAGACATTTAACAAAGCAGCCATGAACTTCATGACTTGGCAAAGAGAAGGAACTCTTACCGGGCAGAAAGAGAAGGACCCCTAAAACCAGAAGCCCGTAAGCCAGCGACGAGTCTCGTCCCGTATGCTCCGTGTAGATGAAATGCGATATGGCGAGGAAGAGTGACCCAAACACTAGGAGGAACAAGGCCAGAGCTACTGATTTCCAAGGCACATCCTCATGGAGCTCAAAACGGTACCGTAGTAGGTCTTCATGAGACGATGTTGTACGCCCTTTGAGAGATCTGTCTCTGTGTTTGCGTTCCTCCATTACTTATAATCGGCCCTCTTCCTTGTGAGCCTCTACGAGCTGACATACGCCACTTGAAGCCGAATTCAGACAATAGACTTGATTCCAAGGCTTAATCGCAGAGACTACCTGTACCACCCGCGGGCGATGCGTCACAACCTTTCGTGCTGAAGAAAACAAAGACGAGATCGCTCTGAGAAGGATTTTTAAATGACTAACATACTCGAGGAAGCTCAAAATTCTTCCGCAAAAAACTACAGATAAATACCAGCACCACTGATCATTCTCACGTGCACTCTCTCAGGCTCTCTGACACAAGTTCTTTCACTGAAAAAAAGAGAAAAGGTATAAGATGGCCGCAAATTACAAGCTACTGATACACCCCATTTCCCCCTACTGAAAGGCGCAAACTCTCACAAAAGACAGCGATAACAGCTACACTCTGGCCGAAGGTGCTCACTCACTCGAAAGCGCAAACCCGGGTAATACACAAGCGTCGAGACACGGCGAAGTAATCGAGGATCACTGAACCACAACGACCAAAATGTAGATCCAAAGAAAGCTGTAGAAATTGGTCCGCACAGAGAAAGATAGCAAGGCCACGTAAGAGAACTTTGAAGTCGAGGAAGAAGATGCCAGCGGCGAAGAGGAGCACGACTGGCGAGCGACACACACCTAACGCAGGAGCTCTGACAGAAGAGCTGCTGAAAAAAGGAGGAGACGACCGCTGTTTCCGCGGGTCCCCTGTGACCATACCGACCTAACCCAGCCGGATACCCAGTAAGAATACATAACGAAGAGTTTGCGCACCCACGTTAGTACCATTGTAGAAATCCCAAAATCCATTTAAATTATTTTATAAATTATATTCTAAGACTAAATCAGGGTCTCTGAGTTCAAATCTTAACATTTTTTGGGCTTAATATGGCCACTACGAGGCCCACTGAAAAAGGTCAAGATACCAACATGGGTGCCGGTTTACCCTAGCCATGTACCACCCCAAAAGGAATAAGAAAAAATACTTCAAAATAACTAAAACGGTTAAATCTTGCTCCATTAAGGATTGGGGTTGCAAATTTTGTCATTTTCTTGACCACATTGTGTAACATAATCTTCTGGTGATGATCATAAATTCCTACTAAATACTCTGTTGAACGTGAATTTCTAAAAGTTTGTTGAATCTGTCACCCCAGACCTTTATGTTATGGATTGGTCTTCGCCATTGCCCATTATGTTGGGCCCACCCTAAGAGGCTGGCCTGTTGCCTGACCCAAGGTAGGGTCTTGACCATTCCATAGACAACTCCTTTTTTAGTTCATCATGTATTTTGAGGGATCTCCCTCACCAGAAGAACCCTAGTGCATTATGCTGGGGGAGCTCACCCAATTTTATATGTTCCCATGTTCTCATGAAATTTGTTTGTTTTACAAAATGGGAAAGAAGTGAGGAAATAAAAAGAGAGTTGTTTACTTGAGGGGAGGTTCCAGTACTTGTACATTCTCCTGAGGTTTGGGAACAACCTGGGCTGCCTTGCTCTGGAGAACGCACTTGTACAGGAACCTCCCTTACAACGCAATACACATACCAGCTCCAATTTCAAAGCAATATATACCTGTTGAAGATTCCTCAAAATGTGAGACTGAATGAGAACTATATCATTCCATCCAAGTAAGTTGTAAGTATGGTCACCGTAGGCCATCTCCAACGGTGCTCAGTATGTGACTCCAGACAATAAAATTTATTGTGAAAAAGTCAAAATGTGCCAGTTTAGCTCAGGAAATTGGTTTTTTTGCACCAAATGTGTGCAGCTTGCCGTGGCTGGTAAAAGGCGCAACACAGTTGTGCACCTCCAGAAAAGAGTGTAATAAATTGGACCTAACTGCAGCTCAGTATTATGCGATTGCTGTTTAGGTTTGGTGACCTATTAGAACCTATGGTCTAACTTTGGCGAATTCAGGAGAAATATCCCAACTATGGGGCATTTTTTCCAAAATAAAACCTTTGTATTAGTTGTAGGACACCTCTTTTTTTTGGTGGTGGAAAACTTCAAGACAAAATTTAAACACTGCTCCCACCTATTTGCAGTCCATTTTTAGTATTATGGGGTGAGGTTGGAAAAAACTAAATACCATAGTACCGGGTCCAATTTGACACTAATTACATTACTTTCGGATATTTTGAACTTATTTTTATGAACTTATTAAAAATATTTTTATTAAGAAATAAATCTTTTTTGAAGGACTGTGATAGCATATTGGGGAATCTATGATTTGTTGAAATTAATTAATTTATTATACGACAAACATTTGTCAAAGCATAGAGTAACTAAGCTTGGATTTGAGAAAAGAACTTTTGCAGTGGGATCACATACTGAACACTGCTGGAGATGCTCTTTAGATTGGTCACGAACTTTATGGTTTCAATAAGGGGAGGGGTGTTAAAGGAGAAAAAGATCTGATCTCAATTACCCAATGTTGTCAGTAGTGTCATCCTTCCATTTTGAAATGGGACACCAATTTGGTGGGTGGGTTTCTAGGGTTTGTAAGTAGTTGGCAAGAGGAGAGGGGAGTTGTAATTAATGAGCAGGAGACTTGCAAGATATGGGTGGCAGTAGTTTCACAATTAAAAAGATTTTCTGTCCACACCCCCGGGCCGGCACTTGCGGCGCGCGCGTCCTGTCGGCATGTGCGCCTTTACGGCGGCCGCCATAAACCACAGGGTAGGTAGATGCTGGGAACGCTAGGGGTTTAAATCGTGTGTCCAGTAGGTACGTAGTAAGTAGGTACCTATTTTGGCTCTCTGCTGACACAAGTACATACTATGTTGGGCAGGTAAGTCTTTTACCTTGATGTACCTGCACGTGGGTAAGCTGTATTCGTGAATTTTTGTTTAACAGCTACCTTTTTAATTACCGCTATCCAGCTTGTAAATACTTCAGATTTGTACCCTCTTTTCAGTTGAGTAAATCGAGGGTGTATTTCACCGTGTGAATGTGAAAGGGTAATAAACAAAGGAGGTGAAAAGTATTTGAGTAAAACGCTAAAGGTTGCATAAGTGAAGAGTTCATGTCATTGTACAAGTGAAAAATAAAAATAAAAATTTAAGTGACATTGTATAGGCTAAGGGAAACAAGAAAAACCAAAACAAAAAGCCAAAGAAACTCCCCAGAAAAAAAATTTTAATTTTTTTTATGGAACTCTAATTTATAAAGAGCTCAATAACGTTAAGGACTTCAACCATTATTTCTCACACGTAATAAATTGGTAATGTGCAGTAAACAACGAACGCAGTTGTTACTATTATTTATGGATCAATTAATGGTTGAAGTTGGGCATTGCAAATAGCTTTCCTTTTAACATGTCCAAACCAGTGTTTCCCGGTTATTTGAATTTGTAAAGAACCGTCAATTTCTGTTGTCCCACTAAAACAACGGAAAGAACAACTGACATTTCTTTCTGGTGTGTGCTGAAACACCCCATTGATAGAACCTGAACAAATGGGCAGTTTATAGGGCAGTTGTTTGAAATTATTTTTAAACATCTTGAGAACCTTGGTTATATAGCAGAATTTTTTTTTTAATTTTTTTTTAGAACCACCTTAATAATTGTTGGTTGTCTATTTGGTAGCCAAACCAGTGTAAGGTAGGTTAACCCTAAACCCATTTTGGGAAATACACTCATATGGAAGTTGTGAATGTATAGAGCTTTGGTGGAAAGGTAAAAAAAACCAAATTAGGCCCCTAGGACACCATTCAAAAGGTCTTGAAGTTTAGATGCCTAAAATGCCCTCGCATTATTCATTTAAACCCAATTTGCATGAGTTATGATCAAAAGAAAGGGTAAAAGTTTAATTGAGAATTTGATTCTTGACAACAAATTTTTTTAAAGAAAGGATCAAATGAGGTCCGATTGGGGCATGCTATACATCGTTCGAAATATTTTTTTTGAAAGCTATAAGTTATTGTCCTTTTGTTTTCATAAAAAAACTCAATTTGAGAAATATATGAATGTCCAAAGTTTTGGGATAGCAAAAGTCCCAGTTTTGGGACTCCCATTTGGGAGTCCCATGGAAAAGTAACATTTGGATGTAGTCCTTGTAGATCCAACAAGTTTTTGTACCCCCCGAAGTGTTATGAGTTAGGGAGCATGTTCCAACTTTCTTCTTTTTATGTTGTTTCGCTCTGGGCCCACCTTTAAGTCTCTTGATGAGTTTGGGGGCACGCCATTAATATTTATCATGGAATTAACTATTATGTTATTTTTAGTTAAGAAATAAAACATGACAAAAGATATTTCGACCCATTATTTTGGGTCTACATAATTACACTTCCGATTGTTCAACCAACAATTATGATATAATTACTCATCATTATTAGCTCCCTTTCTCACCGGAACCCACCATTGAACATAAACTTTCCTATAATTCTCGTTTTAAAAAAAATTTACAACATCATTTTTTGCCCTTCCCATCCATGTAGGATAGATTATAAAGTTTGTAGGCCGCACAAAAAATTATTAACAAACAAGTCATGAAAAGGCATATATGCAACAATGCTCAAAGAAGGATGCATGCTTAAGGGCTAGCTTCTAGGGCCAGAATATGGAGGGATGATGCAATCCTTAAGGTCAACATCTACAACAGTAAGAATGGATGCCCATTCATAATTAACTCTCCAATTATTAGAAGCCTAAAAGCCTTGTAATAAAATAGAACGTTAATGTGGGATAGGTTTTGATAACAATTCCAAAATGTTATTTTAGTATTTCACACATGGACCCACAACTCTAAAATATGAATTGGCCTTCAACATCCCAAGCTTCCAAAACTCAATATACTTTTAAATCATGTTACTAATAAACCTTTCGTTCTCACATGCCTTCAATTCATCATTTCCCCATATTAGGTGAAATGGAACACAATTCAAAACCCCCACCTATAGTTTTGGACGTCTAATGCCATCCTCCTTCTACAATCATATGGTTGGGCCATCTTTAGTGCTCCACAAAGCATTAATAAGAGATACTTTGTATTGCATCACCCACCATCCTACCTCAACCACAAAAAACTAAAATAGATGCATATGACTAACAAGGATGTTTAGGCCATTGTTCAAATATCCATTGACCCAAGATTTGAATTAGGGATTTCTTTAATGAGTTATGGAATGAATGGAAAATCTTGGGAAAACATGAATGTTTTTATCAAATTCACCATGACATTATTTTATTTTATTTTCAATTTCTTTGACAAATATCCAAAACTTCCGTCAATATATTCATGTGTGTGCCCAAATACCATTTTATTCTTCATTTGAAACCAAGGAATAATTGTTTTAGATTAGTCCATCTTATCATGAATTATTCATGAGAAATATTCTTTAGGGTGCATAGATTTAATTCTCCAGGTGTGATATAGACATCGACAAGATTCTTAATGAATGTTATGTTTATTCAATTTAATCTCATGCTCTTTCACACAAAGGTTATTTTTTCCTACTTTGGATATCAAATCTTTTAAGGATTCACAAATAATACACTTGGCAAAAATAGATCCTTTCTTCTGCACATCCACGTTTAGATTTTTTTTTTAAAAAGTAATTCATAATAGATTATGACATATTTCCAACTTGCAACTCCTTGTTAATCTACAAACGTGAGGAGAAACCAACTATCAAAATGAAAAAAAATAATGTTAAATATTTGTTGCGACTTAAATTAAAGTCATGTCTTGGTGGCCACCATGTCCAAAAATGGTCAAAACGTTGCAAGATTACAAGATTTCGTGAATAATCAAATTGTAAACAATGTGTAAACAAAACAATAAACACATGATTATTTGATTTAGTAGCCATTAGATGAATGACGCACCACCAAACTCTTTGATAGACTCAAATGCGAGTCTAAAGGTGAAAACAATGGAAAAAGGAGTTAGGGCACGCTCCCTAGTTCACAGCACTTCGAGGGTAGAAAGGCGTGTTGGAGCTTCGGAATGAGGACTAGGATGAGTGACAAGTGGATCAATTATTCATATGAACTTGCACAAACCAAACAACAAGTTGGTTAGTGTGTAATTAGAACATTTTTGGTGCATGGATGAATCACGAACATATGCAAACTTATAAGACTCACCACATCCTGTACTTGGGGAAAGCTACCACCTTCGCCCTTTATAACATTATTTGTGATTAGCCATGAAGGCTACATCCAAATGTCATTTTGTCCTGGGACTTTTTTAATTGGGACTCCCACAGTTTTGGAAGTGTGTAACTTTTTGTGTAGACCTCTGATTGAGGTGAAGCCTGAAGAAAAGAGTTGTAGCCCTCTTTGAGAGCTTTCGAAAAATATGTGGTAAGCCACTTGAAACATAAGTAAATTAGGGTGATTCTTGACTTTTAATGATCGCGAGTCATATTCACAGTTTGATTCCCAACCCCTATTTTGGCCATAACTTATGTTTTAAGAACTCAAATGGGAAATGTGAGCCCATTTTAAACATTTAATTTCCAAGAATTTTCCAATGGTATAAAAAACTTTTCAATGCAATGAATTTTGACCCCTACAATCGTTTTCTAAACATTCGGGAGTCCATTGGGATTCCAACTCCCAAAGTGGGAACCCACTTGGGAATGTGTGGGTTCATTCCCTCACACCCTCTTACATTCCCAGGAGCATGAAATGTGATTCGCGAGCTTCACTCTCAACCCACATCTTTGTAAGCCCTTGCCTAGGTCGCAAGCCCAAAACTAAGGTCGGGACAATGAAACTTTAATTGAAAAATATAACATGTATTCATATAACACAATGAAAATGAATCATCCCTTATTTGGTCATTACGCTCTTGCATTGTCCTTTAGGTATCTAGAAAAAAAAACGGACACCTTGTTTCCCATGTTCGATTCTTGTCATTTGATGTGCCATTACATCATCACGTTACTCAATAAAAGATTGAATGTTTGATTTGGCTTATATCATTGCTGCTTTTGACTCCCCTTATTTCGATGTGGTAAAATCCTACACCCTCTTTTGCTTTCCTACTTGTAATTCATGTAAGTTAACCTAGAAATCCCCATGATTTTGTACCAAGTAGTTTCACAAACATCCTTTTCTTGAAATGTCACAAATTTTGCATAGTTGCAATCTCTTCTATGCAAACTTCTTGGAATATCCAACATGTGGGCAGATTTCTCCTCAAATGACTTGTTCCAGAATTTGTGTCTAAGAATTCTTGTCATTTGGTGAGGGAAATGTTGATAATAGTTTAAGGAACAACACATTTTCACCCTCCTCCATGACAAGATTCCTTACTTAACACCACCTTTATTTTCAAGATTGAATTTAAGGACACAATCTCCCTCCATTTTCTCTTACTAAAGCTATTTTTTTTTCTTCACACCAAACATTCCTTCCACATCCATTTCAAGTACGTAGCTTTCATTATATGAAAGCAAGATCTCCTTTAGTGATAATCCTTCCATACTTAACTGAACTAATGGCCATTTCAAATAGTCATTATCGCGAAGATGTCTCCAAGACAATAGATAATGGTCAAACTGACATGATCATGTCCAAAAATGTCATCCAAAATTGCGTCTTTCAAGTTAAATGCTGTCACATGACCTCTCACGAGGAAAACACCTTCAAGATTTAAAAGATTGCATTCCTTTCTACACCAACTACTATGCCGTATTAACGAAACTTCTTTTCGGCCCATGTCTTTTAAATTAAGAAAACTTGCCACATCATCTTCATTAACACTAAGATATTTGTTGTTTTCATTGTACTCACCCTTCGAAAATGCAAGGAACCCTTACATAGAAACTTGATCATTTTGGTGCTCTCCAAATGTGCCAACATCTTGAACTGCACTTGGACAAACCACCTTCTTCATAATAAGACTATTGATAATTTCATCTTTAATATGCTCCAATTTAGCAATCACTTGGCTTATTAGCCAGAATCAATTTTTTCCTACAATTGATCTGAAATTTTGTAACGTTAGAGTCGGGGTAAAGAATGAATGTTCTTAGTATGAATCAAATATAGTTTCCGATGAAACAATGATGCACTCCTCCAGTCCTTGGGCCCCATAGATAAAAAAAGTAGATGGGTCTACACAAACATTATAGCTAATGTGAAGTTTTTCACAATCGTCCATGACTCCCACAAATCAACTAGATCACCAAAATTCAATGTTTCCATGGTTTCTGTCAATCTTAAAATAATAATTTTGATTTACCTAAGAGCTTAAGATATAGGAATCAACATAATGTCCTTAATTAATGAAGTCAACTTGGATGCTATCATTTATCAATCAACAATATTTTAGAGAATTACAAGGTATTGGTTATTTCAATTCGACGAAAAATAATCAATTGGAATATTTTTCTTTAATGACTTGTATAATTCCTTAAAATATATAATATACTAGACAATATAGGAGGCATTATAATCTACCTACTAATAATGTCCTTTAAATCCTTTTCAATAAAAATTTACCCATTTAATTTGGCATTGTCATCTTTGATCATTTGGAGATAAATTCCATTAGTCCTAGGATTTATGATATAACAGCCATTAGGTTTTTATCTTCTTAATTGTCACCAGAAAATGATTAGGCGACCACCAAGTTGTCTTCTCACAATGGTAGCAAAGGACAACTTAGTGACCTCCAAATAATTTTCTCAAGATCATATCAAAAGGATGATTTGGTGATTGCCATGTCATTTTCTCGAGATTGTATTGAAAGGACAATTTAGCAGCTGCTAGGTCCCTTTCTCATGATTGTTGAGAAAAGACAATTTGTCACTGCCAAGACATTTTTTTGAAATGGTTCCTATTGGACGATTTAACGGCCGTCATATCTTTTTCTCTTAATGGTTTCAATATGACAATCTAACATCCATCGGATTGTTTTTTTGAAATGCTTTCAAAATGACAATGTGACAACCACCATGTCATTTTTTTAAAAATGTTTTCGAAATGACGATCTAATGGCCACCGTGTCATTTTCTCAAGTTGCTTTCGATATTACAATCTTGTGGCTACCATATTGTTTTCTCATGATGGTTTTGAGATTATGATATTGTAACCATTAAGTAGTTTTCTACAACTATTTTTGAAAAAATGATTTGGTAATTGCTAGATTATTTTCTCTAACTATTTTCAAGAAAATGATCTAGCGATTGCCATGTCGGCTTCTCAAGTTGCTTTTGAGATTACGATTTAGCAGTTGCTATATTGATTTTAGGAGTTGTTTTTGAAATGATAATCATCTTTTCGAGTTATTTCGAAATGGCGATTTGGCAACCACCAAGTCATCTTCTTGAACTACTTTCAAGATTATGATCTGGCGATTACGAGATCAATTTTTTTGGTTGTTTTCAAAACAATGATCATCTCTTTGTGTTGTTTTGAAATGATGATTTAATGACTGCCTAATTGGTTTTTTATGATGGAATTGGAAGGTGTTTTCTACTTAAGTGTCAATGTGGCAACTGCTAGACCGTTCAATTTCACACCATCCTAGGGTCGTCCATTAATCTTGTAGTGCATACTTGGCATTATGAGGATTTCAGTTTGTGGATTCATGTCATGTCATTTAATTGACTACGAAATTTGAAATGACAACAGAGAAACCAAGTAACTAAGTTAATGAAACAATATAAGTGAGCTTTGAAAAAAACATGTTCCATGAACAATAATCAATATGGCAAAAAAATCATTGGGTGAAATTGAGACGGTCAATTTTCTTGCTACTAATTGATTTCTAATAACCTAGCATTAAAATTTCACTATTTGTTACTCAATTAGATGAGTGACTAAGGGTTTTAAATGTAAATGATGCACTGAAGAAATCAAATGAATAAGGATATAACAACTAACGCATCATTATGTTTATTGAATGATCATTCAAAAAACATGGTGTTCATTTATTTTCTTTCTATAAGGTGGGCAAAAATCAAAATAGATATAAAAAGAAAGATGGCAAGGGAGGAGAAGCATTGAGAGGTTGGAAATTTTGACATGACCATGTCTCACAAGAAAGAAAGGAAGATGTGATTTTCCTATCTTTAATGTAGAGGTGAAATCCAAATGAAAATTTTGTTTATTATTGTGTTTTGCAAGATTGACAACACAAAAATTGAAGAGAAATGAAGTGTATAGAAAACACTCACAATAACATTGTTTGATTTTTCGACCTTTGGACGTCATATATCGTTGTTTGCTTTTGCAACTTTTGGATGCCACATAATGTTGGGAATTGTTGCAACTTTTGGATGCTCCAATTGTGGAAGGCCACATTTGAAGTTCTTGAAACTGGAAGAAAGGAATAAACAAATAAACAATACTGAGATAATAAGGAGATGAAGTGAAAAAACTTGGTGTCATGAAAAAAAATAAAAATTAGGAAGAGATAACAAGGAAATAAACAAAACTATGGTCAAGGATGAATTACTTGAAAATAGTAGATAAAGAAACAACATAACACATTGACATTAGAAGAAAGAAAAACCTTTGGAAACCCTAACTTGCGACTTCCAAAAGTTAGAGACTTTCCTCTGAAAGAGAAAACACCTGAAAACCTTAAATCATGATTTTCACAAGTTGAAATGTTCCTTCCCACCTTTTTCCATATTGGGTTGCTAGGATGATGTTATATGGATGAAAAGGTTTTAACCCCGTTTCATCCATTTTTGTTTCAAACATTTAAATTCAAGTCTTGGTTGGTTTACAAGATTTATATGCAATAACTAGGTGACATTGTTGTTGATTGTCAACTTCAATAATCATTTCATAGCATAGTTTCAATATTGGTTGTTAAATAATGTATTGTATTATTTAAGTGCATATTATTTTATTCATTAGAATAAGTTTTTTCGCACAACAATTTCCTTGGTATTGATAATCAATTATATAGACATAGACCTCTATAATTAGTAAAAAGTTTTTAATATTCCTATTTGCAAATTTGGGTAGAAATTTTAAAATATTTTTTTAATGGATAAAATTTAAGCATCAATTGAAAAAAACATTTTACAAATAAAAGTTCTCATGCAATGTAAAGCTAACTAATAATATTGCTTTGTAAAATTGGGAATTATTTTTTAAGTAAAAAAGGTACCAAATGAAAATTTGGATGGCCATGATCTTTTGAAATTTTTCAAAAGTAGTTTAATAAATCATCGTGCAAATCAACACAATGATGAATTGTTATAACGTTACATATAAATGGAGTTTAATATAAAAAAACATATATTAAGTTGGGATTAATATAGTAACGTTCAACTTGATTTCCATCATCCTTATTTATTTCCATAATTATATTATTATGAATTTAATTTAAAATATTCATATTTATACTTTTTGTGGAAATGGGTTAAAATGTTGAATTTGAAAAGTTCAATGTTGTTTTTATAAGTGATTCACGATTAATGTCTTAGTATAATTTCCCAATTTCCCCACTAAGTGGAAATAGGAAAAATATACATCAAATTCCAATTTTACAAGAAAAATATTAATATTCTATAATGATCACTATCTTATATTCATTGGGAGGATCATGACATTTATGGATTATGACAACGTTCAAATAAATCATATATAGAACAATAAAATACTATTTTTCTATTTTAATTGTACATCAATTTAATTCACTTGATTGATTTACTTTATGTTTTGCTATTAAGTACATTGGGTTCCACATTGCCAAGTTCACCCTTGAATATTATTTACCAATCACAATAAAGTGGAAAGAAGTCTTCTACCAAACTTGAAGATTTGTTTCAAGATGATATTACATTGGACATGATTTGAATTTTTTTTTAGTACAATTGTTGGATGATGTTTTTGTATGTAAACTTGAGATCATTGATGTATGCAATTATAAGTCTAGATTCAAAACATATTAATTTCAAAATTCATGGATTTTATTTGTCACTCTATGCTTCGTCAATTTAAAACAAATACAGTAATTCAATCTTGAATATAAAAATATACATGTGTGAGTACATATATAATATACATACAAAATTGACAATGCGTGAATATGTTTTAATCACTGCATATATAATAACTTGCATTTTTTAACTTAGTTTTATTTTATTTTCATTGAACTTTATGATTGAAATTTGGAAATTTCAAAAACAATTATCAAGTTGTTATTATCATTAAAATTATAGATTATTAATGTTAATATTGTATCATTTTATACTATTCATGTTTGGTATAAAAATTAGAACAAACATGCATGACATCATATAAATGGGATGGCAACACATCATTAAGCAAAATTTGTTATAATTTACAGGTTTTTAAGTTAAGAAATCATCGTAAATAAGTTTGCCTACATGTGCGCAACAATTCAAAAAACATAAATAAGTAATTTGACTTCCATTCACATGAAATAATCATTTTCATTTGTAGTTACACCATTTGGTGGTCAACAAGTGTATGGAATGTGGAAGGAGGTCATAACCACACCCATTGAAATGAATACTAGCACTAGCGGGTGTAAAGAAGGAGAAGCTAGGTGAAAGTTTGGCAATATTAGTAACTTGGTGGCCCAAAGTACTTTGATGATCAAGAAGATAACTTTGTAAAATTAATATTGGGTTGATAATGTTGTCATCTAATAATTCCTCTTCATCATAATTCAGTCTTATTTACAATGGAAAAAACACAGAGTTGGAGTTCAGTTTGGGTTCACCATTTTGTCGCCTAATATGTTGAAAAATAATTGCAAGATTTCACATTGCATGTTTCATTCATAAGGGCACCTTGGTAGCATGGTAGCATAATTAATGCTAAGACCTAGCACCCTTCAAGCCTTTTGATAGTTTAAAGTCATACCCTATTCATGTCACCAATAAATCTTAGTGGCATATGAGGTTACTTGAGCCACAATATCTTTGTATTAATTAGTAAATTTGACAACATAGTGGTATTTTGGGGTGTTATACTTGTTATTGTCTTGAATGGTTAGACATATTATAGCTTGATAATCAATTTTCTTAGCTTGCATGTGCATGTATTTGACTTGAAACCTTTTGAAATAGGCTTCGGTCATATTGGACTTACTGGACACCATGGTGTCAAGCTGTTGTGGCCTTTCATGTTGTTCATATTTTTCCAAGCACCGAAACACTATAAGAACAAAAGGGGAGAGACACCACAAATACATGCACACCAAATACATGCAAGCATCAATAACTTCATTCAATTGGTCACCATGAACCATATTATCATTGATTTAAACTCAAGCAAGATAGTAATTTCACTATGCAAAGGCTAGTGAAAAACTTGCTCCCTAAACCCATGTTCTTGATAAACATGATAAACAAATTTATTTATATTTATTGTTGCATCATTTGGTGGCCCCCAAATGAAAGGTTTTTTTTCATTTTCCAACCTCCAAATGGTCAATTGTTAATTCTTGACTTTTCATTTGTCCAAAATATATTGATTACATACACTAATATTTATTATTTCTAAAATTTTAAAATAATTTTGATACAATGGATAAATTTGTGAAGACAAATTTGATGGAGGACAAAGTGTGGCTTCTAAAATGTATTTTGAAAAATAATTAACATTTTTTCACTTTCATGAACTCATAAAGTTGAACACATAATAAAATGTCATATTAATCACTATAAATCTTATTCCAAAGTTTAGACACCGAATCTAGATCCATCAATTAGTACATGACCCATCGAACATTAGACATTGACATTGTAATCTTGAAGAAAACATACTACATTGAGTCTAAAATACTCAAATCAAATACTATCATAATTGTTGGAACCTAATATTCAAGCAAATAAACACTAGAAGAAATTTGGAAATAAACAACAACAATTTTAATTGTAATTGACACATGTGATTACAAACCTTGTAGTTGCTTTGGACAAGTGGCAAAAGACAACCAATCACAAAGAATTCCATGTGACATGTACAATCACATTAAAAGTTGCATATCATTCACAACTGCAAGGATTTCTCATCCATTGACTAGTTATAGGATTATGTGACTACATATACGACTACATAAAATATTGGGCAACATTTTAAAAATATTTAAAGTTAAATGATTTAATATATTTTTAAATCAACTTTTATTCAATAAATTATTTATTTAAATAATGAAATATAATAATTCATATTACATGTAATTTCATTATTAAAAATAGCCTATGAGTTGTTGACATGTGTCACTGTTTAAGCTAAATTAAAAACTTAATTTAGGTAGTTAGCTGACCTAAACCACTTAGTTTGAGTACCTGGGTGGGCTTAGGTAGACACCTAGCTTATGTAGGCTAATGGTGTAAGTACATACGGTCAACATACCATCATTGACCACAATTATGTCATTTGTGAGGTTTTATCCATAAACCCCAAGGATAGATATCAATTCCTTGATGTGAAAACATAATGGAATGCATTTTATTTGGCCTAATGTACTTGATTTTAAACATCACACAAACACCAATGTTAATATTTCATATTTTACTAATATTTGTCCAAATGGGAAAAACTAAAGTTGATTTTTAAAATACTTTCAATGACATACACAATAATATATATATACCAAAAATGTACATTAATTTTAATTTTTTAAAATGAATTAAAAAAATTTTGAATTACATTTTGATAATGATTAATTGGAAAAAAAAAATCAAGCACATGATTTATAAATGAATTTTTTTACGACTAATATTTAATATAAATGAATAAATAATTTATCTCCCACATATTAATCCTTCTTTTCATTTAAAAAATATCTATTATACAATATGATTATAATATATCACAATCTTAATTGATTCACGTATTATTTTTATAAAATGATAAATTATCTATCACATTTATAATAATAATAATTAAAAATGTATCATTATAATATTTATGATGCATCCTATTATTCCATATTTTAAATTTTAATCACATCACATTTAGTAATGGTAAAAGTCTTATGATCAAATAAATGATATCTTTTTTGAACATCTTAATTTGTCTATTCTATGTTTTAAATCATATTTAATTCTAATTTCAATCATTCTAATTTTACCAATAAAATGTAATTTACATCTATAATATGTAATTAGATCATCATCATATATAATATTAATAAATAGATCATAATTCAAACATATTTAGTAAAAATATAATAATTTATAATGTCCATGTCAATGAACAATACATAAAAACCAATAAAAAATTAGACACAAGTTGATTATCAAAAAAATATTGTAATTCCAAAGTTGTCACATATGTTTTAATCATTAAAATATTCTAAATGGAAAAATTATGGCCCTAGTTGCCAAAACAACTAGGTTTTCATCCATTCACAATATTGGATGAAAAATGTACTTTTAGTTTACTTTTCCATCCAAACATGTAATAGTCACAAATTATGGTTGCATTTGCGATTTCATTTTATTATATCAACAATGTAGTCACACATGTGATTACAATAGTTGCATATATGACTACACACATTTATGACTAAAATGACATGAAGGACTAACTTAATTATAGTTGTAAAATTAGTTGATTTGGATAGTAATCACATCTATAGTCGTAATCATATGGTTGGAATGGACAAGATTTCTTCTAGTGAAACGAAACCCAAAACATCCATGACATCCTACACAAGAAATTGTTTTTTAAGCTTCAAAAAAATGTTGTATTTGCACTTGGTCAATGATGTTGTGATGGAAATAACACAAGTAATAGGTAGTAATGATGTTGTGATGGAAGATAACACAAGTAAAATACTTATTAAGTGGTTCATATTTGAAATATTTATTCAGTGTTTATAAACTTTAATGTATAGAGTTTAGGTTTAGGGTTTATGGTTTAAAGGTGAATTATAGGGTCGAATAAATAGTTACATTATTTTTTTTATTACTATGGTAATATTTCATGACAAATTTTGCTTAGAAATCATTATTGTACTAATATGTCCTAATTCATAGTTTAATTGAAAATTGCATCCGGATCAATTAAATCATTATAAATCTGTAAATTGTATGATATTTGTTTATTTATATGTAGTCTAAGTTGTATCTATGTATAAATGTATATGTATGTATGGATGTGTGGTTGTATACATTTGTATATATATGTATGTGGACATGTGTGCATTTGTTTGTGTTTTTTATTGTTTAATATGTATAAAAAGAAAGTGTGTGTTAAAAAAATTCATAAAGTTGTAGGTCATCACATGTAAGTCATAGATATTTTGGTGTGTGGTACATATGACAATTTTCAAGATAAAAATTGTAAATTGGATATAGATGTCATGATCATATGTGTCAAAGTTGTATACTAATTGTAAATAGTTGTTGATTAGGTGTTACATTTACCTTAGTTGTAATGTAGTTGTCACATGATCTTAAAATGCAACTTGTCAACAAAGTTAGACATGGTTGATTAAAACCATGTCTATAATGTGCACATTTTTTATATAAATGTTCATCTTGCAACTAACTTGCAATTACAATATAACTCCCTAATTTTCTAATGTGGCATTTGATTTATTAATTCCTTTTATTTCAATGTTACTTGTATATTAGTTGTCTTGTAAATCTAGTTGCAAGGTAATCTAGTTGTTGTAGACATGATTTGGGTGAAAACACACTATGGTGGTCAAAGATTGTTGTCACAAATACTATTTTTTGAAACTACATGTTTTTAAATTTCTAGCAAGATAATATTAATGTTTTTGCAAATGGTACTTGGAATAAGGTAGTTCAAAACCCAAAGAATAAGATTGTAAAAAAGTCCCACTTTGAATTGATATTAAATGATTAAAAAATATATTAGTGAAAAAATTGTAATCATCGCAATATATGCAAAATGCAAATATATTTCAACAACCATGTATTCAAATGATTACCAAACTTGATGAAAGATTCAATCATATATTACATATGAATTCATTGTCCCATTTCAATTTTATATGAAAAGTTCCATTCATATGATTTCATGAAAAACATCTAGATGAGGTTTTTCATTCAACAAGCATATATAAATGTCTGAATACATAAAAGTTTGTTGGAAAAACATTATCATTTGAAAGGCAACAAGAATTGTGTTGGAGGTTTTGTATCAAAAATCCATTTTATGTGGATTTTAAAATGTTAGATGAAATGAAAAAAAAATTGCTTCCAAAATAACACAAAATGTACCAAAAAAATACATTTCTTGCCCAAAATGTACCATCGTAGCTTGATTTCACCCATTTTTATAATGTTTGGTGGATTTGATAGATTTTGAATTAGATTTGAAGCAAAAGTTAGATGAGGTTGAAGGTTCATTTGAGCAAGATGAATTGAAAAGAAACTAATAATTTTTTTTTGGCCTATGAGAATTTGAAAAAATATTTTAATATCCTAATCCTAAAATCTAAAATCGAAGTTAAAAAATCAGCTTAATATTATCAACTAATATAAATGAGTTAAAAACCAATTGTGAAATAACTAGTTAGGCATAAGGAAATAAAAATAAAGAAACAAACAAGGCATGATTTAAAAAAAAAATTTAAATCTGATACCTAGTTTGGTTTTTAAATTTTTAAATTTGAAAATCAGAATAGGTGGTTATGGAAAAAAAAAACCATCCAAAGCTAGTATTGACCATGGAATATGTCAAGTTTGGAACATCACAACAATATTCAACCTTTTATTCAATCTATATGAGAAAGGGGTGCTACCATGGCCACAAAAACATTGCATGTATTCCTATAAAAGGAATGAAGAAGACAACTTTTCATCATGGCATATGAAGATTAGAATGTAACCCTCGTACCATCCTAAAGTGGTTTGTCCCCCATTTCATCCAAACCTTTTATATTAAGATAATTTAGTATTAGGCCAAATATTTGCAAACAAGTTGATATGGGCTTTAATACTAGGGTTGGTTGTTGTTGGCTAGTTTTGGGTCCCTAACCTAAATTTGGATCTCAAGAATATTAAGTTCAATGGGTCTTTCTAGGGCAAGAGTCACAAGAAAACCCACCTTAAGTTAAATAAGCCTTTCTAGAACATAGACATGAATCCAATCCATGGAAATAAATGGTTTGTTAAAATTGGTAGTGGACCTAAACAATTGGTCTTAAGGTTATGTAGGGAGTATGGATAGGGTTATGAGTGTTTGTGAGTGTTTAAAATTTAGAGTTCATAGGTGGAAATAAGGCATAATGAGCTTGTTGAAGGTTTTGAAGAGGGAGTTGTAATCTTTGTTGTTTGTTTAAATAATGGTTTTTATTCTTGTTATGTGAAATAATAATAATAATAATAATAATAATAATAATAATAATAAACATCAAAGAAACAAAACAACAAATAGATTGTATGATAATGTGTTTATTTTAAATTAAATTTTTTTGGGGGGGCATCAGTTGATTATAAATCATTTTTATTTTTATTTTTTCCACACACATATAGTCATTGTGAACATAAGTACATAAAGTCATACAACACCACTTCCAAATCCTCCTCATGTGCAAGGATTTGGAAGTGGTGTTGTATGACTTTATGTACTTATGTTTTTTTCTTAAAAAATATCTTTAATGGTGTGTCCATGGTCCAATTTTTTTTTGCTATTTGTGTGTGGGATGTTTAGATGTGTGAGTTTGTTGAAAATGATGCAATCTTAGAGGCATTATCCAAAAATAAACAAACAAACACCTAAAATGGTGTGTTAGTTGTCCATGTGATATTAGTCTTTGATTTATGAAATTTTGTGGTGATGACCATTCATAAAACAAAAGGTTTTAATTTTTTTCCACACAATGTTGTAGTGCTAAGTTTTCAAATAAGCCCCCAACATGATTTTTTTTCCTTTGTTTTGAACCAAACAACAATTTAATGAAATTGCAAATTTGGTGAAACAAATTATGATCTATTTATACAACCAAGGATTGACAATATAAGAAATGAATTAAAGATTGAAAGCACTTCTTGTAAGCACAATTAGGGAGTAGGTTTTGAGGTATTCCCATTCACTTCATTATTTTGTGTCCTTATCATTTAATACTGACCAAAAAAAATTTGACACAAAATTCCAATTTCAAATTTTTTAGTTTGAACTTTTGCAAAAGATGTGCAATGGAGTTAAAGATTGTGTGAAAATGTTGCTTTTATAATTATTATAAAATTTAAAGTTTTAAGATGTAACACTAGATGAAGGTTTGTTTCCCTATTTTATATATATTTGTAAATGAATGAGAAAAACTAAGTGTTTATGTAAGTGACCAAGACATTATTGAAAAAAAATGATAAGTTTCAAATGTTTCCATTAGTTCACAACCAAAAGTGGGCAACCAAAGCACTTTTGAGTTTTTTCCATGCCTCAATTTCTTCATTAAGATTTAGTTATTTTTTAATACACATCATTGGTTGCATATGGTACCAAAGGAATGTCTTAGGCAATGTTAATTAGTCATTTTTAAAATGATATTTACCAACTTCTTCTTGTGGATTTTTGTAATATCTATTCTAGTGGTTTTGTTATATAATCATCTTTTGATCCTACATCAATGTCATGGTGGTATTGATTTTCCTCCTTTTGTTTCATCCTCATGAAATTTTTACACACTTTGAAAATTGCACATTATTGACATGTGTATAGTTTTTTCACCAAGTAAAGAAAAAAGAAAACCATCAAGTAACTTTTGTTTGGACTAAAATTAAGGTATTTTGAGAATGTCATCTTACACTTTGCAATGTGTAGAAGTTGCATATTTTGTGTTAAGCCTTTTCAAGGATATGGTTTCAAAGTCCTTTTTGAGCGGGGTAGTTTTGTGTTTCATCTTATCAATATTGGGTGGAATGTTAAATGCGAAAAATTTCTTTACACATACAAGTTAGCAAACAAAACAAGGAGTTCAAGGTTTTTTTTTAAAATTATATATTTTTGTTTTCAGATTAGAATATCATTATTAAAATGTTTCCTTGTGTAATTATGCAAAGATCTATGTTAGCACTTTCATTTGAATTTCACTTGATTGTTTGGGCCATGGATAGTGGAATAACATAAACTTTTGAACTACTTGGGGCTTCAAAAGCTAAGGGAAAAAAAATATGGGCATCGTTTGAATTAGATTGGTCAACATTTAAGATGTTTAATTCCATATTCATGTAAAACCTTAAAAAGAAAATTCCAACAAATTTTTTTTTGATTCTAAAAAGTGGGACCTAGGTCATTGTACATTCCATCCGTTTTGTGTGTGGAATGTGACGAAACCACAATAGTGGTTTAGGACTTGCACACAATGTTTTCAACTATGGTTGCAGTTGTGTGATAGTTCAGTTTTTCATGCATTTGACACTATGTGACATTTGTACACACTATATGGCCCATGTATAATGGTTGTTTGATGGTTTAGTTTATTGTGTAGACTAATTGATAGTTTGGGTGAAAACACACTAGGGTCCCCAAAAATTGTAACCACAAACATTTTTTTTGTACATTTCAAAGTTTTGTGAAATGCACTTTTACAAATGGAATTATTTTTGTGAATTTTGGAGAGTTTTGATTAGCTTCGAAAATAAAATAGAATGATGGAGACAAAAAAATATATGAGTATATTTATCAAAAACTTAAATACATCACAAAGTATGAAAGATTATAAACATATTTCAAAAGTGGGGTTGTACATGGTATTTTTGAATGAAATTTTGGGTGGTGAATGATATTGATATAAACTACAAGATTCCATTGATATTGACAAGTTTTTCAAATTTGCCTAATGTATGTCACTCATCAAACATGTTCTTTTTGTCCATAAACCATAAATTTTTAATGATTTCATTTTTATTTTTTAAAACCACCTTGAAGTGGAAATGCAACACATATATGAAAGGAGTCATTGTGTTTTTTCCATTTAGATTTTATTTGAAAATGTGGCATGGAACCAAAAGTATGGAGTGTCTTGGTGTTACAAAATAACTCCAAATTATTTGTGATATTTGATGTACATATATAATGTATATACAACCATTTTTGATTTTGACCATTGGATTGAGTGGTTGCAAATTAAAGTGGTTGTAAATCACTTTACACCTTGACCATCTATTTATAGTTTGACTGTTGGATTGGGATTCAATAATTTAAAATGTTTGCATAAAATTGTGTGTCCCAAAAAATATAGATATTATAATTATTTTTAACATTTCATGACATTTGTTTAAAGTGGGGTAGCCTTAGCGTGATTTTACATGCTCATACATGCATGGTGGTTTAATGGTGTGCTACCATGTGCTTGGCCTAGGCCATGGGGGGAACATTAAGTGTTAAAGTTTTACACCACTTATGTCAAATGAGGTATTACTTAAGTAGTATTATGTGAGGGGTTTATTTCCCCACCCTATTATTATTTAAATTTTTCATTACATGCACATATTTAAGAACTTGTAAATTTAATTACATATTTATGTTTGCATTGAATTTTGATATTTTATATTTAATTTTAATATTTGATCAAGAAGAAGGAACATTGGAACAATCTTATACATATTTGGAAGGTATTTGGTCATAGTATTTACACCCATAGTGTACAAATGAAAATGACGTTGCCAAAAAAATTAATGAAGATTTTCATTAGTTTACATCTTTGTAAACAAAAAACACTTAATGTGTGACCTTTTATCATAAAAGCTTGATACCACATGTCCATACTATACATTCTCCCTTCAAATCTAGAGCCAATGTATGAAGGGGGAACACATGTAAGGTATCTAAAGGTGGTGATTCACTAAACATCATTCATTTCACATAAAACAACCTAAATGCAATGTATGGACATTGCTAGATTATGTCTTCTACATAATCAAACAAATATATAACATAACAAACTATTCCAGACTCACCAACAAAGATTCCTTAATGAATATATTCCAATTTCATTTCATTTAGTGTTTTTCACAAACAACTACCATTGAATATTAAAAACAAAATTACCAAGGATGTTAGACACAAAAGTTTGTTAACATCTAGAGGTGTTGTTTTAGTCCAAAAATGGTGGTGCACAAGAAGAGGACCTTGATATAGACAAGGGAGTTATAATGTGCATAAACCTTTTAACACAAGGGTGTCTATTTTGCAAGGCAACAAAAAAACTTTTAACTTGTAACCAACATGTCAATATCTTGAAGGATGCATAGAACTATTTTTGACACCAACCAATGAAATTTATCCCATGTTCATGTCACAATTTCCATTTTTATGTTAAGAAGATGCAAAATGACATATTGGTATTACTAGTTGAATTGAATCTAAATATATTATTTATTGAACTAATTATTGATATTAGTTCACTTACTAACCTATTAATTCAACCTACTAACAACTAAATACCATAAATATTTAGTATGTATGGCATATTTTTTCTATCTTTTAAAATATTAGAAATACCTTATAATAAAAATGATTTTAAACATAAGAAAACCTTATTGTAGAACTTAAATTATACTTTTCATTCAACAACTAATACATGGCACCCTATATTTTTACTAGCATATTTTTTTTAATTAAAAAAAATGACCCCCTTGGCTTAGACTAGGTAGCTTATACATAAATAACTTAGGCTAAGTACCTTAAGCACCCTAGGTTAGAATAATACCTAGGATAGGAACCTAAGCAACCTAGTAAGGCTAGGTACCCTAGTAGGTGAACATGGCTAAAAAGTTTGCTAATGTGACAATTTGAACCCCTCACACTTCCACACTAAGGGTTCAAATTTTTAACCATTGCACCACAACTTTTTTATATAATAAATGTCACCATATTATTACAATTGACACTTGTTTTTAATAACTTAAGTATCCTAACTTAGGTACCTTGTTTAATTTAACTAACCTAGCTTAATTTAAGCATAACCTAGGTTGTCTTCAACTAATGTCAAAGCTAACTTAGGCTCATCTAAACCCACCTAACCTAACATAGGTATATTACATATGTGTATATGTTACAAAATTAACATGTTTATATAAAAATTGGAGCATACAAAATTGACATCATCCACTACTGTGCTAATGTAGTCACGTTGTAGTGGTCTATATCCACTAGTATGTAAAGGTGCAATGGAATGGCCAATGGTGTTTTCTACCCAACAACCTATTAGGTGGAAGACTCTAATGACCTAGGCACTAATTTTGTAGTAGTATTAGAAAAGTCAAAACCAATGTTGTGTGGTTTTTTTTTTTTGGAAAATATATAGGGTTAAGGCATGATTAAATTATAGTAACAAGGTCATATTAATATGATATAATCATTGTATTAAATGAACATTAATTATTTCATAAATTATTATTTAATCATTTACTTATATTTTAACTAATACCAACTTATTAAGTAATCAATTATTATTTATTAATTACTTCAAAACCTTTTGTTGATTAATTAGATATAAATCGTAAATTGATAAAATAATCATTATTCATGAATTATTAAAATTATGATTTTAAAAAATAAATATGAAATAATAATTAGTTAATTATAATATACTTATCAACAAGTCAATAAGTTTATAAATAATAATCTATATTCAATATTTATCACTCAACAATTTGTCAATAATTTATTATAAATTACTTAATATTTAGCTACTTTGAAATAAATAATTATTCAGATAATAATAATCTGATTATTCCTTATTTAATTTATTATAAAATATGTAATTAGTTCTGAAATATCTCAATAATCTGATTTAGGTAATTAATCAAAATTTATGGTTAATATTTAATGACTAATAATTAGTACATATTTAGTCAGCCAATGAATAATAAATCTTCACAAATTAAATTGTGTAATAAATATTATTGATTAATTAAAACTGATTTAATTTTTACTTAATAGAAAATAGAATTCATAATATATGTATTTTCTAATACTTAATTTTTAATTAGTTAATATTTTTCAATATAAAGTAGTAATTTATCTATTTATTTATATTAATATTCATTAAACTATGTGATAGTTAATGTTTACTAATAAAAATATGGTTAATAGCTAATAAAAATAATGGTTAATTAAAAATGATTTAATATCTACTAATTAAATTAATAAGATATAAATCTAATAAATTATAATTAATATTCAGGAACTAGCAATTAGTTAATCATTCATTTTGTTAGACAATAAATAATTATTTCTCATTTAATTAGTTGATCATGGGCAATTTAAAAGGTTTTTTCAGAGGTTAAATAATTTTTTAATTTAAGTAATTGGATAAATATAATTTTATTATTCTAGAAATAATTGCCAAATAATTAGATATAAACCTAATTGCCAAATAAACCTATGTATAAGCGAATTATTTAGTTAGTAAATTAATTACTCATTTTTTACCATTTAGCTGTATAATTTACCAAATTAAAAACAAACACAAAACTTGTGGAAGAATAATTTTTAGCTGCAATTGAATGTGTGATTAAGGTGTAACTAAAAGGTTTAACCCATATGTTTTGTCTTCTAATGTCATCTTACAAAGTATATAAAGAAGGTGCTTTCTTTTAGATTTCACATTAAAAATCATGTGCGATTTGGCATGAGCTCACAAAAGCTTAACCCTAAAAGCAAAACATAAAATAAAAGAATTTACATGGCTACTTTTTAACTCACTTACTTTTATACATTTTTACCTATTTACCTACCTTCCTACCTAGGTAGTTAGGTGGGTAAGTAAGTAACTTAAGTAGGTATGTATCTTAGTTAGGTAAGTATTGTTTTATGCACAAAGTTTTACCTACCTACCTACCCACCTATGTAAGTATTTATTTATTTTAAGGTTTTCCAAAATTCAATCAATATGCCACGTGGCAACTTTTGATTATGTCACATGTCATTATGTATATAGTTGAAATTGGACCATGTTGATTTTTCTTCATTATATGTTATATAAAATCATATATGAAAATATTCAAAGTTTTTCCATGTGTCAAAATTTGATTAAAGTATGTGTGAAAATTTATGGCCATCCTTAGATTAGTATCTCAATAGAAAAATTGCCCAAAAAATTATTATGTTGATAAATGGCAATTATTGATAAGGTTATTTACTAATTGTAAAAGAATGGTTAGTAATTACAAATGTTATACACTAATCAAGATATGGAAGTGTATACGTTAACCATATATTTCATCCATGGGAAATGTGCTGACATCATGCTAAGTCATCATTTGCAACAAAAAGTTCAATGTTATTTGGCTTATGCAACTCAAGGATTTTTTAGTTGCAAAGTTGATTGTAATTGTTTTTTAGTCACAAATTGATATTTTTTTACTATTGTTATAAATTTTTCATATGACTTATAAATTTTTAATCATAAATTATAAGCCATTATAAACTAAATTATAATTTTCATTATAAATTATCAGCAATTATAAAATAAATTATAAATTTCATTATAAATTTTTCAACTAAATTAATAATAAAAATATAATTAATTAAAAAAAAGTTGTGATTAATTTGCCTAGTTTTAAAAGTCTTGCCCATTACAATATACCATTGCCAACCATGAATATTTGAAACAGACACATTGGGGGTTCAGTCACTCAAGCTAATGCTCATTTGTCTTATGAACACTTTGGAAAAGATTTCAGCATCACAAATGGATTTATTCTGACAGTGGAAGTACAATCCTTATGTGTCAGGAAAAATAATTGACAAATACATAAGGTAAACATAACCACTACCACAAGTGGATAGAAATATTAGCAGGGACAACTATGCTTGTAGTGTCTTTGGAGGGCACCTTAAATCCATAAGTGTACCTCCTAGAAAGAGAGAGGGAATATGTCTAGATATAGGTGTAAGATCTGCCTCACTCTTAAGGTGTAGTTCATTCCCAATCCATGGGACTAGGCTCTGTGATCACCTCATCCTAGGGCCCTTATTTTGAGAATGCATCCACCCTCCACTAAAACCATAACATCCCTCTCACATACACACACAAACACACATAGAGCCCTAACCCACCACCTATGACACCCAAAAAATCACACCAAAAGTTTAAAAATCATACTAGAAGTTTGTCAGATTTTTTTTTTCCTCAGGATCAATTTCACATAATAAATTATCTGCAGATCTCAAAGTCTGAGAAACTCCTGGAAAATGTAAGTTTCTTTGAGCCTTAAATTACCATAGAACAGAACACTACTGTTTTGAAGGGGGGCGTGTCCCTCAAATCAATGAGGCAGATAATAATGCTCCACTAGAGTAAACTGGCATTGGAGTTTAGTGCTCTATATTGTATAATCACATGTCAGAGAGATATATGCTGAAATTTGCACAATCACAAGATCTTTGCATTTCCTTCATGGTCTCGCATTCCTTGCAATCTTCCAGAACTTTGCTCAGATCACATTGTTGAAATATCTCAGGACAAAGGGATTTCCAAACTGCATCTTCCCAAAAAACCATATGGGCGAGCTGAAATGTGAAGTCATTGATCCCCTCCTATAAATTCTTCACAAGGTACTGAGAATTTCTCAATACTTATGATTTATATTCACCTGAAGAATTGGAACACTGATCACAATCTCTTTTACTTGCAAAATGAGAGTTCTCTCACCAGCAGGTTTCGGTGAACTGGAGAGGAAGGGCTATATGACCCCTATTATGCCCAGAACATGGGGTTGCTGCAGGGAACATCAAGTGTGAGAGGAGGTATCATCCAGTAATATGTTGATATCATCACTTGTATCTTCTGCCTCTGGATCATCCAAAATGCGATTACTCACTTTGTTCAACTGTCTTCGCACAAGCCTCTCATACACTCCATCCTCTGCAAAGTACCAAAATATGAGATCAATATTCCCATAATGATCTCAAATACAAAATACTGAGATAACACAAAAGAAGAAAGCGGATCCATGCATACCCAATTCAGATACTGCCCAATCAGAGTCAGTTACTTACTTATCTCTAAAAGTTGTTCATGAGTACCCTGTTCAACAAGAGCACCTTTATCCAGGACTGCAATATTATTAGCATTGCGCACAGTGGAGAGCCGATGAGCTACCAAAACAATTGTGCGCCCACCCTCTCCAATGAGCCTATCCAATGCTTGTTGCACTGATGCCTCACTCTCAGTATCCAAGGAGCTTGTTGCCTCATCCAGCAGAAGTATCTTTGGCTGTCGAAGCAGCATTCGTGCAATTGCAACACGCTGGGTATTGTCAAAGAACATGGATCAGAGACATAATAGTTAGCATGAACTACAGATGCAAAGAAAATATGTCCTTCCTTGTTGCTAACCCTTTCTTGACCAGCAAAAACATGTGCATTATAGTGAGTAAGAAAGAGACATTCCAGAACTTGACGAGAGAGAGAGAGAGAGAGAGAGATTCAAAGTTCAAAAGACTAATGATTCAACAATGTCAGGTGTGATTAACAAATACACATTGTCAGCAAGATGAGAGCCTTGAGAAGAGATGAAACCTGTCGCTGACCACCAGAGAGACGCACCCCACGTTCACCAACACGTGTTGCATAACCATCTGGAAATCTCAATATGAAGTCATGGGCATTTGCAGACCTAGACAAATGTCAAAATCCATCCAAATAATCAGATCAACATTTGAGATGATATCTTTCTGACCACCACCATGACAGCATTATCTCTGCACATTGCAATCAGAAAAGTTCTTGAATATTATTGAACATAAATAATTTCAAAACAACAATGGATTGATCACCCACTTTGCTGCCCTCTCCATAGCATCACGATCAACAGAAGTCAATCCATATGTTATGTTCTCCTCAATTGAGCCTGCAAACATTTGTGTGTCCTGGGCTACCAACCCCATCTGCTTGTGGACTGATTTCAGATTGAGGTCTCTTAGGTCCCACCCATCTAGGAGAATTCGTCCCTGTGTAGGGTCATAGAAACGCATCAGCAAGTGCACAATGGTAGACTTGCCTCCACCACTACGCCCGACTAGTGCACAGACATCACCCCTTCCCACATCCAAGTTCACCCCTGAAATGACAGGGTGCTCAGGCCTCATTTGGTAGGCAAAATGAACAGCTTCTAGTTTTATAGCCCCGTCAAGATGTGAAACCTGTCACAACAAAAGACAGACAACAAGTTTTTCATTATCAATCCACATGCTCACATCAGTTACCACAGAAAAATATTGCAGGCACCACCTTGTAAAGAAAGTAGGTATGAAAGGGAGCAAACCATGGTGCCTGCGTTTGGGTCAATATCTGGGAGCGCATCCACCAATGACAGCACCCGCTGTGCTGCTCCTGCAGCACGTGTGAGTGACATCAGCACAGACATGATACCTTTATAAGCACCCTGGATTTGGTTCCAATATAGCTGAAATGTGATGAGCCTCCCTACTGACAGCCGATTGTCCATCACCAACACGCCTCCATACCTTTAAAACCACCACACTCATGAGCAATAACACACTAACATTGCAACATTTCTATCATGTCAGTCTGTTATTCAGGTGCTAACAAAACCGACCCTTGCTGTTAAGAGCATGCTGTATCCTGTCCTTCATGATGTTGAATAAAAAAAGGTTGAAAGGCATTGGCAAACATAAGGAAGGGAAATACCATAAAATCAGCACAGAAGCACCAAGATCCAACCAGTCGTTGATGGCAACAGCACCTGCATATGCAAAAGAATCCCCTACACCTTTCCGCATGGCAGCAAGAGTTTTTGACTTGAATCGATCAATCTCCACATCCTCAGTGGAAAAGGCACGCACTGTTCTTATGTTTCCTAGAGCTTCTGCAGCAGAGGAGTTTGCTTCTGCCAGCAAAGCATATCGCTTGCGATTAAGCTCCCTAGACCACCGAGAGTACACAGCCGTTATATGCATAATGGGAGCCATGGTAGTGAAAGCGAGCATGCTAAGTTTCCAGCTTATGATGAAGCACATTGCAAATCCACCGCCAAGAGCGAGCAAATTTCGCAAAAGTGCTGAAAGCATCCAGTTCACAGGCTCAGCCATTGAGGACACATCGTTGGTGAGCCTTGAGGTCAGCTGTTCATAGTGCACAAAACAAATATAATCAGGCTTCACCAAAGTATACTCTTACTCTCGTATCAATGGAACCTACACCTCATGAGCAAGTCCTTTTATGTCTTTGTGACCAAAATAACATGAGTAAAACAAAAATAATCCCCAAAGTGGAAATGACACCTCCTTCAAATGTTTCAACACCAGGGCTTGATAAGTTTATCCATCTCATGTAATAAACTCAAAAACTGAGAGCTTGACTGCTGACCTCTCCAGATGTAGTGCCATCAAAATAAGCAATGTCTTGTATCACAATGCCTGTGAAAAGCTTGTCCTGCAGAGTCTTTAACACACGCTTGCTCACCACTGTGAAGGATAGATTTCGAACTGCCTCAAAAAGGCCGGTCACCAAGCTGAACACTATCAACAATATCACATCCCTCCTGAACAAAGCCACTGCTCCTTGAATCACATGATCCAATATTCGACCCTGTGAAAGAAAATAAATACAATGCTGTGAGCACTAACAATAGCTTGAGTTACCTCTTTTGGCACCAGCAAATTACAAGAGAACTCTCACATGGGTACATACATTGGACATAAATTTCTTCTAACACAAAAGAAAATAAGAGCAGTCAAGTGAGAGTGAGAAAAACCTGATAATTTGGCAGGATCAAGCTGGAAACAGATGACACCAAAAGGCAGAAAAAAGCACAGGACAGCAGAAGGCATTCATTCCGAGCTAGAGACACTGCCCGCATCAAGTAACTAGTCTGGTCCACCTCTTGCTCCTCTCTTACTCCCTTGTCGCCTCTCAAAGTCCCTTCCTCAGCTTCCATAGAATTCACATTGCTGAAAACCATTTCACCCTCCCACTTATAAGTTGCCCATTTGACTGTCACCTACTAAAACAAAGAGCAATTCTGCACCTACCCAATATAGCAGCATTGCAGCTGTAAAAGAATTGCAAGCTGATTAATGAGCATTTTAGATCCATCACAGGAAGCATTTCCTACTTGATAGCTCCAATAATAATTCGAGAACCTTCAAGGTCCTGGGCTGTGCGCTTGGCATTGAGAAAAAGGGCACGACTCAGCACACGGTTGGATTCCACAACACGCGTCAACATGGAGCTCTCTGCATTTATCCACACTACTGTGGTGCCCATCAAAATGCTTTGCCATATTTCAAGCCGCACGTTGAACAGTCTATGCAGAGTGTCAAAAGAAAACCCAACACACTTGGCCCCCACATATGCCTACAGGTTCACCACATATCACCCATGCCAACCAATTAATCTGATAAACTGCAAAACCTCCATATGGTTCATCATCATCAACAACTGCCACAAACTTCATCTCTCTCCACCATGTAAAAACCTGCCCTAATTTTTGTAGTGTATTTAGACAACCATTGTCAGGTGCAAGAACTCAGCAAGGATCTTCTGAAATAGAAGAAATCTTCTGTGGTGGAAGCTCACACCCTCTGAAAATTAAAGCACCTTTTTATGATGTAGAAGGGTAGGACCCTTGGTCCATCCTTGTTTTTCGGTGCCTGTCAGCCAGGTTACTACCCTTGTGCCTAGGCACCTCAAAACAAGGAAGAGCCTCTGGCCCTACCCTTCTCCTATACATAACACAAAAGAGGGGCTGACACATAGAGCAGTCAGTCAGAAAAGGATGAAACAAAGAGGGTACCTGGAATCCAGTGCAAAGAAGAAAGACAACCAGCAAAACAGCATCCTTCCTTGATGATCCTGCAAACCACTCTTGATAGAAACTTGCAGGAGCCTTAACAGCTCCTGAGTCCTTCTTGGACAGCAGTGGCTCTTTAAGACTTCCATTCTCCAATAATTTGCCATTAGGATGAGACTCTCCATTGATGTTGGCACCTGCTGCACGTGAGTACACTTTACTATTGTTATTCCTGATCGTTGGCTGCTGTGAGTGCTGTGGTTTGCTGCTGCCTTTGCCCTTCTTCTCTTTGTCCACAGCTTCCACACAAGCAAGCACACTCCCATAATAGGAAAGCCCTGAAAGGCTTCCCAACCGCAGCAGACTCAGGAGAACTAAATCCAAAGTGTCTGTGGTAAAGCATGTCAGCGAATGCCACAACCCACTCAATGAAAAATCATTCTTGTCGCTCCAAAAATGCACTGTGCTGTACAAGAGCTGCAACACCGTTCCACATCCAGCAAGCAAGATTTTCCCACCCTCACTACAGATTCTCGGAATTTTTTTAAAAACTAAAAAATCTTCTGTACAAGAGCTGCAACCGTTCCCACATCCAGCAAGATTTTCCACCCTCACTATGGATTCTGAGAGGGAATCCTGTTCGAAAAATAAATTTCTTCTGAAAACTAACTTGACTGTCCCTATTTGCATTGCCTGCTCAACATCTGTGGAGACAAAAAATGCAGCCAAGTAAACCACAACAGATCTCTATACCTACTCCAGAGATGATAGGGTATCCGCAATATGTAAACCCCAGCCAGAGCTTTGGAAAAAAATCTCATCAGGGCACGTTAAACCTAAAAGGCAAAACAAGGACAGGCAATACTATACAGAAGAAGACTTTGCAAAAACGATTACCAGCGCAAACAGAAGATCGACGCAAAAGACAGAAATGAAAATCGCCAATCGCCACCGCCGCTGCCTGCTTGCGACTGTTACATTGGTGGTGCCATTGAACACTGGAGTCTCCGGCAAGTATCCATTCCTCTTCCCCATTCAGTGGCCTCCCGTCCTTTTCCTTTCCCTTCCCTTTGCTGCAAAAAAAAAAAAAAGCCAACAACACTCGCACCCACATACACAAACACACACACACACACACACAATTCCTGAACTCCCTACTACTACTACTAATTCCTACAACCAAATCTTTATAGGAGCACGAGCAGCACCACAAAAACCCACAAAAACCTCAAGCCGCCCAAATCGCCTAAAACTCCCAAAATCTCAAAGCACTAATAACCCAAAAAGAAAAAGAAAAAGAGCATCTCCAAGGAAGAAGGAACAGCCATCATGCGAAAAAAAAACTTGTTTTTCTCCCTCCTCCTCCTCAATCATCATGACTTTTACTGCAATCCTTGAGAACTCATCGCGTTCATTGCAATCCTTGAAAAATCATGACTTTTATTGCAAGCCTTGAAAAATCATCAGTTCTATTGCAACCCATGAAAAAACATGACTTTTATTGAAAGCAGCCTTGAAAAATCATGAGTTTTATTGCAATCCCTGAAAAATTTATTAGGAAGGAAGAAGCTCACGAAGCAGCGATAAGAGGCGGCAACATGGAAAAAACCGCGAGAAAAACACCCCCCCCACACACACACCTAACAAACAAACAACAAAACACTTTCCCGTTCCCGTCCTTAGAGATGCTGTCTGTGCCCGATCTGGCAAATCAAATTGCCTCCTGCTGGCTGCTGTTCCGCCATGCCCTGGCTCCTGCAGGTGGTGGTGGTGGTGGTGGTGCTGCTGCTGCTGCTTTTTTTTAAAAAAAAGGATTTTGTTTGTGATCTAACCAAGGTGGCGAATCTCAGATTTTTTTAAATGTTAAATTTCGAGAAAATGGGAAATTTTCAAAAGAATATGAAATATTATTCTGTAACTATATTTTCCGTTTGCTGTCAAACAATCGCCAAAATTTTAAAAATCATTTGTTTCAAAACTTTTCGCCACATTTGGAATTTGATTTATAGCTTTGTGGCATTTTTTAAAATTAGTTTTTTGCCCCTTTCTTTTCTGACAGAATTGCCAAACTTGGAAAAAGAAAAAATTTAACCTGTTGTAACGCTAAATCCCTCTCAGGGTGCTACCCAATGAACCCAACGACAGAAAATTGGGAAAAAAAAACAAAAATCCCTGGTGATTATCATACAAAAAATAATTTAGCCAAATTTGGCTGTATACTAGATATGAAAGTTTTTCTTAAAAGAAACCAGAATCCTTCGACATGATTGGCTAACTAGGTACCTACTGGAACTCATCATAAAAAAACTTGGCGATTTGAATTTTTTTTTCCCGAAATCTGACGAATTGGGGCAATGATGATTTCTCCATGAAAAATCCATTGAAACCATATTTTCCAGGCCGAAACTTGCCGAAATTTCGCCAATAAAAGAAAATGAAAACACTGCTAGCCTACTACTAATGCTGGTCACGACTTTCGATTTGCTTCCACGCCAAAATCATGCGCGGAATGATCAGGGTTCCGAAAGAGCGTGGAAAATTCGCGGCACAATCAAACTGGAGACGTGTGATCCACACAAGCAAACAGACAGACAAACGTAAAAAAGGGTCCTCCCCCAAAAAGTGCTCAGTCCGATCACCAGCATGTTAATCAAGACCTGGTTGGTAGGTAGGTAACAGGAGCTGATAGGTGAGGCAGATATACCGTAGCCTAGGGTCAGTTTCTACAGTGACAAAACGAATAATTTATTTATTTTTTCAAAAAAAAATCGTTTAAAAAAATTGAAATTACATATATATTTTTTCCATCATCTATTAGAATATTGTAATATGAGTAGTGAATTTATTCAAAATGTAGCCTATGATAATTATGATGATTTTCAATATGTCAACTTCATATTTTCACGAGTTTTCATTTCACTATTTTGAGGATTATTTAATGATGAAACTGACCTTCGGGTAAGGTACCGTCCCATCGGTGTGCTTGTCCACTTCACATTTTTTTTAAGATGTAGGCTACAGGCTTTTTTTTTTTTTTTTTT
>Ga0209208_10000574_pt1 | contig 48481 bp, 43 predicted proteins | sample S1TSphfallax_3_FD_187694 | JGI IMG/M metagenome (GOLD analysis project Ga0209208, IMG submission 187694) | Host-associated microbial communities from peat moss isolated from Minnesota, USA - S1T2_Fd - Sphagnum fallax MG (SPAdes) (version 2) | ecosystem: Host-associated > Plants > Peat moss >...
ACTTCTATAATTGAACCTAGACCTCCTTAGCTACTAGCTTCAAATCACAAGGTCATAATACCCTAACCACAAAATTCCATACGTACATGGTTGAATCCAAGGTTTGCAAATTATAATTGTGTGCATTGTAGTTGTGTGCATGTGCTAAAAGTGATGGCATCCAGAATGTGCATTATTCGCACATGCACATGGTCGCACACAAGTGGATTCCCTATACCTAACCACTAACAATTTGCAACAATAGAAATAGCCACATTGCCAAATTCTACAACTCTTGAGGACAATGAAAAAGATGATGATTATTTCCAAGCTTTCACAATCCCAATTTTTGCACAAATCTAAACCTTGGAATGCTTCCCCAAATCTATTCAAAAATATCAAAAAGAAAAACCAAAGTGGGCCATGAAACATGAACAAGCATTGTGTGGATTTGCAAATGCCATATCCTCCTTCAACACCTCAACTCTAGTTTAATGTTTTTGACCTAAACTTTGCACCAAAATTAGTCAAACCCCATGATAAAACCTTGCAAACACCAAACATCTTGCAACACTAACACCCACAAAGTTCATAAGGATTTTTAAAAATAGTCCCTCAAACATTTCTTTGAAATTACAATTGTGTTTTTCAATGGAATTGAACACAATAATGTCATTTATGATTTCATCTATTAGTAATAGGCTAAATTTCAACTTGTACAAAACAAAGATGACCAAAATGTTTTTAAGTCCTTCCTTCCTTGACTAAATAATTCGTTTTTTGGTTTTCTATCACTTTGTAAACAACCCCACACATGAAGCTATTATTGTAGATATGCATCCCAAAAAGAACCGAAGTTTGTCAAATATATAGTTGATCAAATATTGGCAAATATGTTGATGCAAAAATATGCAAATGTTGCAAAAAAATCAACATTAATAACAAACTTTCCAAAAAAACTTCATTTTCAATTGTTCAATTAATTTAATGTGTTACAAACCCAAAATCCACTACAAAATGGCAAATTATTTCCCTTGGGTCAATTTTTAAAAATCTAAATTGTTGAATTCAAGAAGGGATTCAAAGCCGTTCCCCTATGAACAAACAAAACCATCACTTTCATTTGTAAAATCTCAAATAAAAGTCTCTCCAAAGGTAACCAACTTTCTAACACTTCGCAAGGTTCATGTACTTTTGGTTGGTAAGCAAGCTTCACTTTCCTACTTCTATTGTTTATACAACTATGCATTGAGGACTTGAAATGGTTCTCAAAGCTAGGAAAAATAGAAAAAATTCAACTAATTATTAACACCACCAAGACTATCTTGAAACATGTATAGAAACAAAGGTAGAAAACTATTTTAATTCTTGCATTGCAACACCTATGCTTGGAAATGTTTGGGATCACATGATTGTGGATTTTAAGATTCTTTTGTTGGCTTTGTTCATGAAGGTAGAAACATTGTGATGCACCTAGAAATGGGTCAAAATTTGGTATCCCTTCATCTAGGGTCATGTGGAGTCCATTATAGAAGCATTTTTTGATAAATGATTTTAGTTAGTTAAGCTTTGTTTGAGAGGTTTATCTTAATAGGTTTCAAAAAAAATCAAGATCTACATCCTTGCTTTGGGAAACACAATTGTATAAAGGGATTAGAAATGCACATGGAAAAGTAAAGGATAAGAAAGATCCTAATGCCAAACATTCAAAGATACATTTTATGTCCCAATTGATTCCCACATGGATGATCAAGGAAACACTACCCTAAACAAAAATAACTTGGTATTAGGAATAATTGGTAATTGGATGCTTGGTGCCAATATATAAAGATTTGGGCATTCAAATTCTACAAGTCTCTTAATTTGTATTCCATTAAGCAAAGTACATTAGATTGATATCATTTTTTTGAAAATATTATACTAATTTGGATATAGAGGCATGTTGAAAAAATTGAGATTGATAAAACATAAGTATTCCAAAACATTGATATAAAAATACCATGACAATATCAATAATTCATTATTGGTGTGGTTTTCTTCCCATTTTTATAATATTGAAATTTTGACAATCCTTTCCAAAATTTTATTAAAATTAGTCTAATTTACATTAACAAAAAAATGTCAAAAATTTTCCCCAAAAATGAAAAAAAGAAACATGGGTTTAACATTGGTATTAGTAATAAGATTTTTAAAAAACCCACAAGATGACATATTCAAAACTAGTTTGGTAATTTTAAAAAATTCATTACATATTGACATTATGTGTACATTTCATTAAAAATCATTGACACTAGTAATAAACATAAAAGTTTTGAAATTGAGCTACACAACCCTATCTAAACTTGATTTTCACTTAATTCCATAAAACAATCCATATTCCAAAGTTTAACATCCAAGAATGAAAAAATATTCATACCTAGGTTTTTCCTCACAAGACGCCCATGTTAATGCCATGTTAATGGTATAAAATACTAGAGCTTTTACCACCTTGGATATTTCCCAAAGAATTTGTATATTCAACGATCGAAAATCTTAAATTGGCTAGGGGTTTTAAATGTAACGAATACCAAAAGTATTATAGGGTCAAAGTATGGTTGGGGTATCAAAGAGGATTGTCTCCTTTTATATCTAGTGGACCCCCTCACTTAAAACATGTTATAATTTAATAGCACATTCATATTAAAAGTTTAATTTTTTCATAGATAGATACATTATTAAAGTATTATTCTATGCATAACATGTGAAATTTGAACAAGTTTTAGGATTCCTACTAAGTCTTAAAAAACAATCCAAAACCTTGTCTCCTAAGAAAAAAAAGTTCAAGGACTCATAAGGAATGTCTAAAGAATTTTTTTTGGCTCAAAATTCTTACCACAAACACCTTAGGTACTAATGTACATAATATTTATGAATGTGACAAAAACCAAGTGCCATATTGCAATGTAAAAAGTTTCAAAAAATGAAATTTATGGGAAGTTTGGGCCATTGATAGAACATGGCCCACATTGAATAAATTTTACTATTTTTTATTTTCATAAGTGAAAAAAATAGATATTCTAAATGCCTAAATAAAATTTGGAACAAAATTATTTCATTTGACATGAGAAAAAAAAAGGGGAAATCTGACACATGTCATAGGAAAAATGAAGAAAAAGGTGACTTTGGGTGTCCTAAGAGTGAATCCTTTGCATTCCAAAGGGGGTACCCCAATTGTGTTTTGACCTTGCTACAATTTTTTCCCTTCATTCAATCCTTTGCCTCATGATTTTTTTGTTTTACATGCCTAGACGTATTTTTGGTCCATGCTATGTTCATTTTGGACTTGTTACGGGCTTGAGGGGTATATAACATGTTATTTGGCTACATGAGGTTATGAGTGTAAAATATGGTAGGTTACAAAAGAAACATGTGCATGTGTATCCATAAACATGTCAAAAACATCACAAGATGAAAACATTACGACACAAAAGGCAAATTAGGGGAAAAAATCACATCAATACTTTTGGTATTGGCTACATTAAAAACCCTTGTTTGATTTAACATTTACATTTCCCACATTAAGTGAATAATTGGTGTATGAGACATATATATCGATTATGGCATTTTCTTCAAAATGTTTTTTTCATGGAACATCATTAACAAGCATCCCAATAAAGATTTATTTGTGACAAGTTTTTAAAAACTTGTTCAATCATTAACAAAAAAAAACTACCCCCAAACTTAATTAGCATGTGGTGAAATTTTCAAAAAAAAGTTGGTGAATATTTTTCAAAAAGGGAATTTGTGATAACATATTTTCGTTTTACTTTGTTTTGTCAATAGGATGCAAAAATTCACCAAAACAATTATACTATTAATATTTGTTGATCATTCTTTTTTCAATATTATTATATGATGAGTTATATCTATTGGTGACCATCAACAAGAATAATTAATCAAATTTGGCTACAAATTGAATATGAAAGTAAAGAAAATATTTTTTTTGTATGTTTGTTGTTACATTCTAAAACAAGTTGTAATAGTAGACATACAAAAAAATAAACAAATTAGGGCGATCTTTTCACAATTATTTGTATCAAAATCACGTTTTTTTAATTGAAAAAATGAGAAAATTCACCAAAAAAAACCTTTTTAGCTATACCAATCTAGTCAAATATTTCATACTAGTAAAACACACTTCATACCATATTGATATGGATTTCTATTGAGTCCAACACTAGTTAGGATTTAACTAAAAACATCTTTTTAATAATGTTTGTATAAACTAGTAGTGGGTGGTTTGGGTTAAAAGCAAAGAGAACCTATCATGAACCTAGGCCTTTGTGCAATGACTAGATCCAAAACCTAACCTAAAATCTAGATATTTGCAAGATCCAAATTTAAACCAAAGCCTTATAGTCATGTTTCCACTTTTTTTTCTAGATGGCCATCAACAAATGTTTCTTTTCAACAAGGTCCCAATTCTTTTACAAGTTTAAGGTTTTTTTTGGGTTGCAACACATCATTTTCCATTGCCCTTAAACACTTTTCTTTCTTTTTCACACATTGCTTTCAATCACCCCTAATTTTGTTTATCACTTTTCACCTTTAATTCCCTTTCCATCACCTTTTCTTTTACTCCTTCAACTCCATATATCCCCTCTACATAGTCTATTTCGTGATTTGTTGCAATGGTTGTTGGAAGTGTTTGTCATCATGGTGGTTGCAATAAGTGTTATCATTATTACAATTGATGGTGACATTCATCATCATCACGATGGTTGTTGGCATTCATTATCATCATGATGGTTGTTGTAAGGGTTTTTCTTGTAGCATGTTCTTCATCTTTGGAACAAGGTAAATTATTTGTTGATCTTTTCTTTTTTTTCTCTTGTTGTGTTTATTTTATGTTTTAAAATATTATGGTTCTTATTGTTGTTGTTGTTATTTTTTGGTTCTTGTTGATGTTAATTATTTTGGCTTGTCTTTTTTGTATTGTTGTATTTTGAGGTTATTTATATAAAAACTTTGTAAGTATTAAAACAAGGAAAAAAAAATACATATGTTGTCAATGGCATCCACAAAGTGCACTTAAGCCTACAACAATAGTTTGTGATGAAAAGGATGCCCTTGAGTTTGCTTTTGAAATGGAAGTGGAGTTTGGATCACAAAAAAAATCTAATGTTGAAGTACATGTAGCTTGGGAGCTTTTATTTTGTCGTTCTAAGCCAACCAAAATGCATGGTATCCATCTCATCATCATACATCAAGTTTTTGGGCATTATTTTGTTATCAATGATGATGCAATAGTAAAATCCTATAACCCATGGATGATGTGGTGTATTGTGTGTCAATTTACTCCACATGAACATGATGCCAAGATCCTAACCCAAGGGAAAAGTAAGGGGCTTGTGAGGTAAACAAAGAACATTGTACAAGTATTTTGCAAAAAAAATCTTTCATGAACATTTACAATAGTATAAGAGATGGGGGTGGTTTGTTGAACAAGATGATATAAATTAAAAATGACAAACAAGCTGGTATAGAAAAAAAGGAGTTTTTTGTGGACTTCTTAAATCACAAACTTATTTGGTATTGGAAAAAAAATTCTAAAAAATGTATCAAATGTTTTCACTACTTCAAAAATCCTTAGAATGACTTGAAAATATTTGACAATAATATATTTTTGGGAAATTTTTAGTTCAAACAATAACATAAAAATAAAAATGAAACTTTTTTTGGGTCATAATTTTAAAAAACAATTTATTTATACTTATAAATCATGAAATCAAGAATTTTCTCTTTAAAATCAATATTGTTCTTCCATCTCAACATAATTTGTTAACCCATTACTTTCAAATTAAGTTTCATTTAAAAGGCATTATTGGCTTTTATTGCATGATTCCACCTTTTGCCATTGTGGTTAATTTCATGAACAACAAATATGAGATCCTAGCCTCATGATTATTGTAATTTTTGAGTAGCAAAATACAACATGCAAAAAGTAGCAACTCAATCAACATGGAAAAATATTATTGCTTGATCAAATTATATGGGAAAAGGAAGCAAAAGTGGAAAGAATTTTGTATAGTTGCAAGGCTATCACTTAAGATGTTGAAAACTTTGGTGAAAACATCATTTGTTTCTTGAATCATCTTGTTCCAAGAAACATTTGAATCTCAAGATGTTATTTCCATTTGCTATGGATGGAAACAAGCTTTATGTTTGTGTTTCAAAGTGTAATTATATTAATGGTAGATGTTACCCAATGTATGGTAATGATTAACCAAAACAAAATAGGTCACAATGAAAGCATGAATAGGGGGACTATTTGGACTGTCACACTTGTAATTATTATGGATTACATACAAATGTAGAATTTAAAGACATATTCAAAATTTGAATTACTCATGTTGTCATAAACTTTAATAGGAATCATCATAAAAAATTTGGATGAATTCCCAAAAGATTATGGACTCGTAATGTACTTTTGAAATGATAACATTATGCTTGTCACATAGAGAAAATGAAAAATATGGACTCAAAAAAATATCAAAGTAGTGTCAAAATAAAAACTAAAAAGTAAAGCATCATCAAATGAAGAATTGATTGGTGAAATGCATTGAAATTTTCCTTTAATATATGTTTAAAATTTTAAATGACATGATTGTTATAAATTTGATCCTTGGGAATCCATTTCACTTTTTTTTTAAAAATCTTTTGCATGAATTTTTTGATCAATCACATGTTTAGGGATATTCATAGGTTGGGTTATTAATATTTATGATTAAAAGCATAGAGGATAATTATAGGATTTATGGTTTGATAATTGTTAAAACTATAAAAAATTGCCAATGTTAGATTATGGACTCTCAAATGACACTTTTGAAACACCTAACCATGCTTTCACCCATCAAGAGAATGATAGGGATTAACTAAGGTAGTGAAGGAATTGGATAGGATTAAGACTATTGAACATTTTAATTTTGAATTATTTTTGGAGGAAGTGATCTAGGATGAGGTTCTGGAAATTGTTGGAGTTTAGGATGGTTGTTTTTTTACACACCAAGTTAGGGAAAAAGTTGCTAGAATTAGATAAAAACACACATTTTGACTTCAAAGTTTTGTTGATATTAAAAAACCATAGATTTTTCATGTTTCAATTGTGAATTCTATTTTCTAAAACCATTGATTCTTGATATGTTCAATTTTGAGTAAAGAAATAAGTGTAGATTTGATGAAGAAACATGGATTTTTGTTCTATATTTGTTTTGTTTTGGGTTTTTAATAAATCTAATTATATTTTGACCATAGATTTTATTTAATTAAGGAAATAGAAGTGAATAGAATAAACAATAGTTATAAGGAGAAATTTGTGTAAAAATAATCCACCGGAATTGTTTACATAATGAAACCATAGATTTTTAATGTTGAAATGGAACATTGAATGAAATTTTGTATTGTTTTAAGTAGGCAATGAATAGTTCTAGGATAAAATTTTCACCTACTAGTAGACTAGTGTTATTGTTCAAATCATCACAAATATGTTGTGTCACAACTTTAATCTTGGGTTTGCAACCAAGGTTAAAGCATGATAAAAGATTTGGGTTGGAAAATTGTCCTAGGATTCAAGCACATTTTCACAAGTGTGAAAAATGCAAAACAATGAGTCCCAACACTCCCAAGTGGATTCCCCATTTGGGATATAAATGTCATGGAATGTCAAGTAATTAATTTTAAAGCAAGGTTAGAGGAATCAAAACTTGTCCAAATTGGGTTTTCTTTAGACCTTTGGAAAGGCTTTGAAGAGTAGATATCTAAAGTGGGGTTGTATTTTCCATTTGGAGATCCAATACATGAGTTATGGTCAACTAAATTGTAAGGAATAAAATTGATATTTCAACTTTTGATCACAAATATAATCAACAAAAGGGTCAAATCACCTCTGATTATAATGTGATATGCAATTGGAAAGGTTTTTCAAGGAAAATTTTGGTATTGAAGGCTCCTAAACTAGAGTCCACATGCAAGAGTTATGAACTTAAAAAGTAGGAAAATTCGTAACTTGAGAATTTTGGGAGTCACAAAGATTTATGTGCACTGTCTCAATGTAATCTTCACCCCCGTTTACAAAATATACAATAGTTTGAAAAATGTGATGAATATCTTAAATATGGGTTGAGTCATGTGAATGTGTTCCTCATGATTTCATCTATGCACTATTTGGGTTCAAATTTGCATTCACTACCTTCTTTCATGATTTATGCAAATTGATTTCACCTTGAATTGATTTTACTAGGTTCATCATAATCTCATCCCAGAACACCCATGGTTTTTTTTTTTGTGGGAAATACTTTTAGTTTGTGCATTGCGATGAAAATTGATGTGGTTAACATTTAAGTTCTAAATGAACCACTAATTTGGAATCATATAGGAGTTCAAATTGAAAATCATGACACAAGTTTTCAACATTTTAATTCCATTTTTAACATTTATATTTGTTTACAATTAGGTCTAAGCCCATAATATGTTCATAATCATATTCAACCTTTATTTCAAAAAGATGAAAATTATACAAGATTTCATGGGCATTTCACCCTATTCAAAATGTTTTTGAATCCCTTTTCATTTGAACATTAGTAAGACACTAATAAAATTAGTGACAATTGAAAATGATTATTTATTTTCTAAGTAGATTATATCAATTAATGGTGTTACCATGTCCATCTTGAAGAACAAATTATAATTGTTTTGGCAATTTTCCATTTGACCAACAAAGATTGAAAATTTATGTGTTTGGGTGGTAAATTATGCGGTGCAATTTTCTTGTGTTTCCTTCTTAGCTTGTCAAGTTTTAACATTGGCATTGTAAGATCACATATTATGGTACAATGAATTTTTTATGTTGTGGATGTCATCATTAATGACGCACCCCTAAACTCCTTGATAAATTTAACTAGGAGTCCAAAGGTGAAAACAATGAAAGGATAAGGAGTTGGGGTACATTCCATGGTTCGCAACCTTTTGGTGCACAAACGAGACATGGGCAAACATGAATTCACAAGATTCACCATGGCCCAGACTTGGGGGAAGCCATCACCTTCCCCCTTATAATATTTTATGTGCTTTGCCACATGGCCTACACCCAAATGTCATTTTGTCCTGGGATTCCCAAATTGAGAGTTTTGAAATTCTCGAAATTGGGACTCTTGCAACTTTGGAGGCCCATAACGTCTTGTGAAAACCTCTGATTGAAGTGAGATCAAAAGCAAAGTTATAGCCCTTGTCAAAATCTTTTCAACGATATGTGGCACACCACTTGCACACAAGTAAATCAGGATGATTCATGACTTTTAATGGTCATAAGTCAAATTGACACTTTAATTCTACGCCTTTCTTTTAACCATAATTTATGTTTTAAGTATGCAAATGAGTCATGTGAACCCATTTTAAACATTTAAGTTACAAGAACTTTCCAATGGTATAAGGAATTTTTCAATCTAACGATTTTTTACTTTTGCAATTGCTCTATAAAGATTTAGGAATCCATTGAGACTATAATTCCCAAAGTGGGAGCTCACTTGGGAGTGTGAAGATTCATTCCCTCACACTCTCCTACACCCCTGGGAGCACGAAATGTGATTCCCGGGCTTCACTCTTGGCCCACACCTTTGCAAGCCCTTGCTTTGGTCATGAACTTAAGGCTAGGGTTGTGACAATTAATCTAAAATGGTCTAAATTGGGGATTGAAAGTATGACTCATTTTCATAATTAAAAATTAACACATTGATGTTCATATGGGGGATGCAATGAACATTTTGTAAATTATTTTAATCATATGTTGGATTGTAATGTTGGAGATGAGGTCCTTTATTTATTTTTTGGTCATGTGTAGGGCTACAATAAATCAATATGGTTATGTTTTATAATCATATGTTGAAACTAAGATCAAATTTCTACTCCAATTGTTCATTTTTTGGAGTCATATGTTGAAGCCCAATTTAATTATATGGTGGGTCAATCATGTGTTGATTTGTCCTTCTATTTTGAGGTCAACTATCAATTTTGTGTGGTTGGATTTATGGTCCTTTAAAGGTGTATCACATCATTTCTATTGTCATTTGTTGTCTAGTAAAACCCTTCAAGTTTTTAAATGTCAAATGTACTCAAAAGCCCAATTTTTAACAATCATGTTGTTTGTGTGTATAGGCATGTAATTGTTGCATAATAGACTTTCACATTGATAGATTTATAGTGTCCTAACCCGGGTTTTGGGTTTGTGAGTAAAGTTAAGGCATGAAAGGGGAAGCCAACTGGGAGAATATATCAAAATTCAAACACATTCTCACAAATGTGAAAAAGTGAGTTTCAACATTTTTAAGTATTTTTTTTTCATTATGGGAGGTTGAATCCCAAGGTGTTTTGAATTTTTGGAACAAAATGAGAATATAAAATAATGTTCAAAGTAGGTTTTTTAAATAAAAATTTGGAAAGGTTTTGAAATGTGGACATTAAAAATGGGTTCACATTTCCCATTTAAAGATTTGATGTTCAAGTTATGGACAAAAAAAGGTTGGAAATCAAAACTATTATGGGTAAAAAAATCTTCGATTGGAATGTGTGATTTATCACAAAAAAGTTATTTCCAAGGAATGTAATTTTGTAGTTGAAATCTCTTCCATCAAAACTTGTATGCAAGACTTATGATCCCACAAAATTGCAAGATTCATAACTTGACCCCCAAAAAATATATATTAAGACTCCCAAGTTCAAAAATTTTGGGATTTGTTGTCATTGTGATGCAACCCTTGTTGCTAGTCATAGAATATATTATAGAGAGATGAATGGTGAACTCTTTGTTAAGAGTGTTGGTTTAGCTACTTGAGAATGCATGACATTTTTAAAAATCTAGGTGGTGATGTGTGTTGTGAGTTGAATTGCTTGTGGTTCATTCATGCACTGTTTTGATTTCAATTTGCAATGATTACATTCTTTCTTGATTTGTGAATTCAATTTTAGCTTTTGCTCGTGAATTCATTTTAATCCTATTTCAAAACTCTCACACCCCCTGTTTTATGGGAGCTAAGAAATACATCTTGAATTTGCATTATATTGCAAAATTGAAATTTGATTAGTCCTTTACTCCCAATATCACTAGACAAATCTAATGGTGTGACATGTAACATAATTATTTTCAAATTGAAATAAATGCAATGTTTTGAAAACATGTACTTGGCCTTGTGATTCCAATGACTAATCTTTGGTTTTGTTTTGACAATCTAATCAATAATCCTAAACCCTAACCCCTTGTCAAAAAAATAAAACCCTAATACCCAAGAAGCTCCCATATTTGAGCAAATGAATATTGACCATATCCGGAGGTTCTGGTATTCCGGTTTCAAAAATCCAGAACCTTCCCAAAGTTGCAGCAAAGTTTTTTAGTAAAAAATAACTGGAGTTTTAAAAGGACAACAGAACTGCCAAACACTGGTACAGACATTGTGTCCACCCAACAGGAATGAGGTCAGAGGCATTGTGGAGCAACAAAACTTTCACACCAGTGGCAACTATGAACCAAAATTACATTGGAGAAAATGCAAACTGCAGTATTGGCGGTCCAGGATCCCGGAGAGTGGCTAGTTCCCTTTGATAACAAGAAGCAATCATTTCCAGTGGTCCCTCAAGTAAGAAACAAGGTTGGACCATAATGCCAAATCACGCACCCCTCAATGTACTTCCAAATATATGCTCATTGTTCATGCCCCTCCATTAGACTAGGCCAAAAATGGCAAATAATACAGATAGGCAAAAACATTTCTTGTAGCCAATGAGTGAGGCAGCATGCACCCAGAGGCCCAGGTTTTTTTTCTTTTGCAGGATGGTGGGAGTGTTGGATTTTTGTTTTTCCCCATGATGTTCCCATGAAGTTCCCATTGCATTTCTATCAATGGGCTTTCAACATGTTCCTCAAGTTCCCAGTGTGTTCCCACATGCTCCCAATAGCTCCTTACTTTATGCCATACCTTTACCCTAAGTTCTACTCTTCCAACCTATATAAGCAAGCCTGAGGAGGAGATTACAAGATATCTATTTTGGGAGTGTTCAAAAAGCTTTTATTATCTATTTTAGTGGCCCACCAACGATGCCCACTACAAAAGAAAAGAAAAAGAAAGAAAAAAACCTTGGGGGTTCCGATGACTAATTAATATGAGTCACAATATATTACCATATGTTTAGCTTATGGCCGTTTGGTCTTGACCCGGTGGTTGTGTTTTCCATCCTTGCAATAAGATATCCAATGGGTATCATGAGATATGTTTTCTAAAAGGGCGACAGTTTTTTGCCATATAAGGGCCACCCCCCTCCCCCTCGCGGGTGGGATTTACAGGCCCACTCTTGGCTCTACCTCGTGGGTCCCTTACTCTGGTAAAGCCCACCCCCTCAGGCTTTACCCTGCACTATACAGAGGAAAGATACTTCCAGAAAATTGTAAGCGTTGAGCTTGTCTATTGTCAGATCTAACATTCCGTTGAACCACCCAATATGGAAACATGTAGGCTTGAAGGATGGATGGACGGCGGCAGATTCTCAACTGGGAAATTACATGGAGTCCCACTATAGTGAAACACGGCTGGCTGTGTCTATCCGCCGCATGCACCGTCAAGCAACTCTGTTCGGGTTTCTACTATGAACTTACTCGACAGTTTGGGCACAATAAAGTTATCCGTAAAGTAGTCCAGAGTTGGGCCCACCTCTCATCCGCTGTCTCAGTTGTCATCCCTACTTTAGTGTTGTCCGTAAAGTCTCCAGATAGGGGTCCAACTCGGCAGAAAACAGGGAAAACCAGGATGGGATCCCCAACCTGGGCACATCAAACTGTTTTTTCTCGCCGCGGCCCAGGGGCTGCCGGCCTTTTACACCATTGGCTATTGGCTACTAGCTAGGCTATTTGCTATTGACCATTGGCATTTGCCTACTGGCCATTGAGAACTGGGTACTAGTTATGGCCATTGGTTATTGGCTTACTAACATTGGTTTTTGGCTATTGGCCATTGGCTAAATTTCTTGCCACATCTATAAACTAAACTATTAGTTTTGTGAAACAATCAACCATGACTTTAAATTCTTTCCCATTTTAATTTTCAATTAAACCAATATATGTGTATGATATCATCTTTAGTTCTTAGCAATGTTTCTACCATATTCTGGCTTTTATATTTTATGATTTGAATAACTTTTCATCACATCACATAATCGCTAAGTATTGGTGTCTACTGAAATAATGCAGAAAATTATCGATCCATTATTGCCTTTTAAATTAAGAGGCTTTGCAAATTCAATGTTGGATGTTGTTTTCACCACTTTGACTACTTTACCTACATCAAATAGTGTCCCAACAAAATTAAAGACTGCACAAAAGAGGATGGTCACAACCAACAACAAATAGATCAAGATGATTTTTTTGGTACATTGATCTTGATTTTGTTTTTCATATATAAAGTTATGTGCATTTCCAATAATCAAGTAAGTTGCTCATATGCAGGGTACCATGGGAATGACTACTTGTATCCTAAATGTGTTTCATTGCAAATATCTTGGCAATGTGAGCTTTGGAAGATGAGAAACAATTTCATTCGAATATCGTCATTTTTTTCGTTTTTCTTTTATGTATTATATCTTTTACCGCTTCATAGGGGGCTTCATAAGGTGATGTAGTGATATATTTTCCAAGAAGAACCTTGTACTCTACATGTGGATGCAATAACTTACAAATAACATCTTTCTTACCAAATAATGTTTTATAAATTGACTTGTATTGAAGAGAGTTTCAACTTTTGTTTAGTTCATGTTTTTTATAAAATTTTGAAAAATAAATAAAAATTGTTGTTCAAGAAGCCATAAGACAAAGAGAAAATAGCTCAAGATGACTTTGAAATGGAAAGGAGATGAGTATAATAAAAAAAAGAATAAAAATAAAAAGTCAAAGACATCTTGGAAAGAATAAATCAAACAATGCATCTTCTCATACATAATTTAATCAAAGATGTGTCTTTTCATATCTAAAAGAATAAGGGCACACAAATATACAAGGTTTGAAGCCATAGATTCTTGATAAATCTAGAAAACATTAACTATCATTATTTTAGTTATTAATCATTATAGTAAATAATATTTAATTATAATTAATAACTATTAAAGGATTTAAATAATTATTAATATTATTTAATTAATTAACTTGTAATTAATAATATCTATTATTTATATTAAATATAGTAATTAATCCTACCTACCCATTTACCTAACTTGCTCACTTAATATTTAACTTAGTTTACCTACTTAGTTATTTAATAATTTATTTATCAATTTATTTAACCAACCCCACAATATATGCAAAATGTGTACTTAATATGTTTAAATATAACATAATTAAATACATGAGTATATAAATATATTCCAAAACACTTTGGTAACATCAAATGTGTAGGTACATAACATAATAGTAACCAAGTTATGATTGCTTTTGTGATTAATTAGACATAAAGGCCTTTTTTGGATGAAAAGTTCAAAAATCTAGTCAACATGGAAGGATGAAAAAATTAATAGTCACAAATTAGTTGCAACATGGTTGCAACATAATCACAAGAAAAATAATACATTGAAAAGGATGGTCATTAGTTGTAAAAATGATAAAACATAGTTGATATAGTTGCAAATTGGATGGTTGCATAATATCAGATTTGTTTTCTAATGACAAGAAACAAAAATAATGAAAAAGGTGGTGTCATATTTGTTGAAGTTTGTCATGGTTGTCCATAAGGCCATTGGATATATCCAACAAGATGAAATCCATAGATATGTGCCAAAATATATCCTCATCATGGACTCATTTGATGTATAGCACCCATGCTTGTAGCCTATGATTTCCATCCCAAACAAAGAACATGCACCTCAAGAATCTATGGAGGTGTGGATTCTCCATAAAAAAGATTCTCTTATTCTCCTCCCACCATTGAACATTCCACAATTGTTCATGCTCATCAATTGTATTTTTTTCTCCCTTCCAATTTGTGGACGACAAGTAAAAAACCTTGTCCCCTTCTTTGTACACCATTTGGAATGCATGTTTCATTTTCATGATATCAATATTGAGAGTTGGGCAAACAACCAACATTGGCACCATTTGGCACAATGGTACATTCATCTTGACCTTCCTTTTTGGAAAAATCTTTTATTTTTCCAATATCTTGACCATGCTAAACTTGGTTTAATTTTCAACATCTTGAATAGTTTTGTCAAAAGACCTTGTCAAATGTTCCATGAATGCCTTGGATGCACAAACAACTTGACAAAAGGAAGATAAATTCAATAACACTAAAATTCAAAGGAAAAGAAAAGAATTCATGCCTTACCTCTTGTAAGGAAAAACTTGGAACAACAACAACAAAAGTCACAAAACATTTACACAAGAAAAATACAAGCACAACCTAATCATAAAACACAAACAAAAGACACAAGCAAAACCAAGACTTGATAGTAAGAGAATGACTAAACATATTTACCAATTTATGGTCTTTGGAAGCAATGGATTGCATTGGCTAGTCATTGCTAGTAGGTATAAAATTATAGGGGAATAATTTGTTCAAACATTTTTAGGAAACAATTATAATTTTGGGGATTGCAACATTTGTCACTAATGACATGTTCTATGATGTGCATGTTAAGCAAGAACATAATGATGATTCAAAGCAAGTCCCTGGGTTGAAATCGACATTCATTGATTTGTGTAATTCATCCAATGAGGATGTGGGGTTTCCTTTCACTTTGGTTCCAAACTTGTCACTTTTACATTACTGTAGGCTTCTTTTGCTTCTAGCTTCCTCTTCATGTTGGAGCTTTTTGGAATAATCGTAGATCCCAACAAATTTGGTATCATTTTAACGTCTTCAAATGTTTCAATGCAATGTTTCAAACCCCTAATGCTTCAAATGGGTTGGTGACATTATATTATGACACTAACAACATACAAAATGTTTATTAACTTCTGATGAATTTTGATGGAGACATCATTTTCAAGCTTTTTCCATTGCATCAACCCATAGGCCATTTTAATCAAATGTTGGGGTTGGATAGAAAGTACAATGACCATGTTTGGTGAAAGGTGAAAATGACTAACATTAAAAAGGATTTTGGATTGGGTTTTCGAAGTATTAGATGCTTGGGCCATTTGCGATGTGAAAATGACACTTGTGATTAGTTTGTTCAATTTAGATTTCCAAATGAAGTTGATTGGAGTGGCAACTCAACTCAACTTCCACTTGTTGGCCAATTTGTTCTTGGTCCTCATGTATATATAATTATCTACAAATTTTGTGGTCATGTGCCATTTTGTGTCTAGACACACAAATGTAAGATTTACTATGTTGTCCACAAATTGGACACCCTTTGTAGACTAACCATTCATTTTGGCATGCATGCTCATCCTTTGCAAGATGGCACATGTGTACAAAGGGAATGTAGAACATGAAGGTCTTGGTTGTAAGGGAGGTTTCTTGCACATTTAGAGGTAAAAATTCTACAATTGCTTTGGTTGTTAGTTAGACATTTTTGTTGTTGCACTTGTTCAATGAAGATGGAAATGACCCCATGGAACTCTTGAATGACGAATAATGTGAAAAGGTGATGGACAAGTTTGTGTATTTGTGTTCATTAAACATGCACAAGTTGATTGCTTCATTCAAGCATAATTCAAATAATATAGGTTACATTGACATCAATTTTTTTTAAAGTCTAGGAATCGATACAATTACATTCAAAAAAGTTGTTTTTTGGGACAATTGTTTGGTTAGAAGGTGTTCCTCTTCAAGATGTCCATCAATGGCCCTGTTAATGGTGTGGATTTGGTAATGCAATTGCAACTTGTTGTTGATTTGGAAAATGCATGGATATGTTTGATTATGTGAAGTGTGTAGAGGGATGGACCACCATGGTGTGTCATATAAATGACCCAATCTACTATAAAATCATAACCATTGTTGTTTACAACATGTACTTAGAAACTATGGAAGCCCAATGTGTCTTATGGATAAAACTCAATGGGTTCATGCTCAAATAAAGAGTCATTGAAACCAATTTCAAAGGATTCATGGTAGATATTACATAGGCAAATTGGAACGTTGTTAGAATTGTCTATGGGTTTATTTGGAGATCCCATTGTGAAGATGGTTAACAAGAAACAAACTTGTTTTTTTCATTGGACCTAGTCATTTGACAAACATGAGAAGTAATTGATTTCACATGAGTATTAAGACCAATATAAAGTGTTGTGTTAAGAATATAAAAATGCCACATCGATGTAAGAAGTTGATTTGTTTGATATGTTACAATTCAATGTTGGTGGTATTTTTCTAAGGTTGCCTAGGAAAATGTGATCCATGAGTTCAATAATTGGTTAAACTTCTAACACTTTTGTGTTAGAAAATGGAGAGGTTTCATGGTACATGTGGAACTTTTCCCAACAACGTCCAAATTTCATGCATAATTCATTTGACATGCAATTTATTAATTTTATTTCATATGTTTGCAGAAGTTCTCAATTGAAGAGTTTGTGTTCATGTTGACTCATAATTTGTCATAAATGATCCACAACATTTGGCTTCAATAATCTAGGGAAAGGGTTTTTGCTTGTACACTACCACCAATTTTGCACAAGGTTTTGACTAATCTTTTGCAAAAACTTAAATAATAAAATAAAAGATCTTGTTGTTGTAAACAATATAAAATATGTTGGTAGTGGGTATTAATTCTTGCTTCCTTGAAATTGTGGGTTTGAGTTTGTCCAAGAAAGTGTGCAAAACATGAAAATTTCTTTGGTTCTTAAACATGAAAATATTGAGTGTGGAAGACATGAATTATGTAATGTGCAAAATTGTGGTGTAGGGCTCCATAAATAGGTTTCAGTTTTCATTAGGGGTTATTTAATGTCTCATGTGATAAACAAGCTAGGGGAACAAAGTTAGTAGGAAAGTATGGTGAAAACCACACAACACATTTGCAAAGTTCAAAGTTCAAACTATGAGTTTCATTAAGTTGAGATGACCTCGAAGAAGTGGGATCATTGAAAGTAAAACAGTTGCCCCACAACTCAAGCCCATTCCTAAGGAAATCCTCACATTTGAACATGCTCACTTGCCACCTCACAAATGGGAAAAAAATTTACCTCCTTGTGAAGTTGCAAGACGCTTGTGGGGCTTGAATTGGCCTAGCCTCACACCCATTCAATTCCTGAAATTTGGCTTTGGCCCTCTTCAAATAGAAGAATGACCTTAGCTGGCCTCTTCTAAAGGGCAATTGGCCTTAGCTCCAACAAGACTCCTTATTTGGGCTTGGATCAGTATTTAGCACGTCCAATGTGTGCTGTTAAATCCTCTCCCATCCCCAGCCATAAAGAGCAAAAGTACATTGCAAAAAGTAAAAGACTATTTAAATCTGGTCCACCTGGGCCAATCATACGGTTGGTTCGTGGTTTTCTTTTCCTAGTGCCCTTCCTGAGATCATTTACATGTACAAATTACCGGCCCAGAGGAAGTTTTTCACTACTGTACTGCATTTTTAATCGAAATTTTATTGGGCCTTCTATTGTAACCGCTACAGATGCTCAAAGAGCAAGGCGAACTAGCACCTACACTGATACCTTCACCTTTTCAACTAAGGCCTTTTAAGAGCTGGACCAACACCTATATTGATACCTTAACCTTTTTAAGTAAGGCCTTTTAGAGCCAAAAAAAAGAAGGAGTAAATGTTATATTTGGACTCAGAGACCCAAATTTAGTGTGGGGATAGGATACCTAGAACGTTTAGAAGCAACCCACAAACTTTTGGGGTTCTACCAGTGTTTTTTTATTCTTATTTTTCAAGCTTGAACCTCCAGTCCTGGTTCCAAAGAACCCTGGGTCTGGTTCAATGATTTTTTTAATTTAAATTTCTTTTTGTGTGTGCTAGAACCTTCAGTCCAATTGCATACTTGCATACCCAGTTCTTCACATATTAAGACTCCCTGTTCCCAAATTTTCAAAAAATAATCCTAGGAGAATCTAGTTCCAAACTGGATCTGATTCTACATACCTACACATAGCCCGAAATTATTATATTTAAGTTACTAGCACTCAACAACCATAAAAAGTGACAACTTATATACATTCTTAATACCAGCCCCCTTATCCCTACCCCAAATTTGCTATTGAAAAATGTATACCTGAATTGTTTCTCACACTAACAACATTTCTGATCCTATATGGGAAATAATAATATAATAATAGTAATAAATTTAAAAAAGAACTGGACCCTAAAAGAATTGGTTTAGGGGCCAATTCTGGTTCCGGGTTTGGTTCTAGCCAAATGTCCGTTCTTGGTTTTGGGTCCAGTTTTGAGTCTGGTTTTGAGGCCAGTTGTGGGGCTGGTTCTCAAAAAATTCCTTAAAAAAGTTTCAATTGGTGGTCTGGGTACTCAAAAACTGCAACTGGAATAGCCTGTTTTTTTTACCAGTGTTGGGCAGTTGTTTAATTTTATGAAAAACCTCTGGGTCCGGTTCTAAAAACTAAATTAAACCTATTTTGGTTCTAGTTCCAGTTTCACACATAAACTGAACTAGGAGTCTAATTTTCGGTTTGGTTCTTCAACAAAACAAAACTGTTATTCTGATTTTGGTTTCAGAAATCAGACCTGATTCCAGTCCACTTCTTAACCCAGACTAGAATCAGTGGATAATTGCAGGTTACCCCTGATTCTAGTTACTTTCCTTTTCCAAAAACATTTTTTAAAATTCTTGTTTTTGGTTACAATTTTGATTCCTCACCTAAATAGATCCTGGTTCCAGGTTCAGTTCACTAAGAAAAAATAAAAATCAGGTTCCAATTCCTGTTTCCGATAAAAGATCAGACCCAATTCCAATTTGATTCATGGTCACTGAAACAGGACGTTCTTGCCCACCAAAGCAGGTACCCGCCCATCATTAATTAGTTCTTACCATGCTATCAGTATAGGTGCTGGTTCACCCAAGGCATGCAGAGATAAAGACTCTGCATGTTATGCTTAACTTCATGGTTGTTCTTCTGCTTTTTACCTTGGGTGGCTTGTGCCTTGCACCTATGAGGAAAGGTCATGACTGCAGGATTATTTCATATGACAAATTATGTTAAGAAATTCCCCTCCAAAAAGGTTGCTCACTGGGATGCTAATAATATGCAAAAGCTTTCAAGAGCCTGCTTAGCTACTTCCTAAATGGGGACTGCCACCTCTTTCCTGATATGTTCACTAGGTCCCCCCTTGCACCGGCCAAAACCACCTACCTACTGGAACATCTGTTTTTCCTCATGGGCGCCCTTGCCGACAGACTCAATGGTGACGGTTCCAGGCCCCACTCCTCCCAGATATGCCTGACTTAAGTTCATGGGAAGAGGGTTATCCTTATTTTAGTTATACAAAGGTTGAAAAGGGGGGGCGGGGTGCGGCTTACCTGTCCTTTACTATGATGCACTGGTCTGCTGTAGCATAGTACATTCTCATATTCAATAGGTTTGATTCGCTTGGGGGAGTAAATGGTTTTCTAGTCAAAGGCCAACTTCTCACTACTCCAGAGTCTACACTTTCCAGCGGTCCACAAATTTTAGGATAATGAATTAACATTGGCTCCAGAATGGGCAATATTTAGGCTTGTTGTTGGAGGCAGGTTTTTGCCAAATTTTGACCTGGCAAATGTGATTTCGACCTATACAAAGGATTTCTCATGGAAAAAAAGGGCTCAAATTGATCAGGTTTGGAGATATTCTTTCCCCCAAATCACCAGAATTTTATGATAAGTTCCAGTAGGTAGCCAAATTAGATGGATCTATAATATATATAACTTTCAAATCTAGTTTAAAGCCAAATTTGGTTAAACTTGCTTCTGAACAATCACCACCTTGGCTACATCACAAAATTGAAAAACTAATTAATTAAAAAAAATGGGACTCGCACTGCAGTGGGTAGTTTTCAAGCTTCCAGGAGCTATCAACAGGTGAAGATAAAGGCCAGATAAAAGACAGCCTCTAGAATTTCGAGGTGATTTCCAGTGTTGAGCGGGTCTCTAGTTTTTATGATAACTGCCAGGTCTGGGTATGAGACTGTTTTGAAAGACCTGACTCTGTTCTTTTTTAAAATTTTGTTTTCATTTTTTCAAGACCCGGGCAGAGTTTCAAAAATTTGCAAAAAATAATTTTGCCTGGGTTTCAAAAGCGCCGGTTCTCCAACATGTGATACCAATCAGTTTTCAAAGCTGGTTTTCACATACTAGTTATTAGTAAATTTACTATCTCAAAAATTAATTTTTAATCAAAAATTAAAAAAATTGCACAATAAAATGATAATCCTAAAAAAAATTCAACATTTTATACGTCCACTATTTCATCTCATTCAAATGAACCTTCAAATTCTTCTAACTCCTCTTCAAAACGTAAATCTATTTGAATTAACTATATTAAATTGGAAGATGGTTTACATCCATCTCTAGGATCACTAGTTCTAAGAAAATTTTCTAAGTTTTTTTATAGTGAATGACATCTCCTAAGATTTGTAAGTGTGCCCATTAAAGAATTTTTTTTTTCTATTTAAATTTGTAACCCTACAATGCTTAAGATTTGACAAGCCAAAAAACCAACTATAGGAAACATAACTTCATGTTTTCCCCACCATTGAAGAAGACACTTAATGTCTTTAGGATCCACTTGGTAACATCTGAAAATCACTAGTTCCCTAGTGACAAGTTCCTTTGATGGCTCACTTGTGGATGCAGTCTGTCGAAAAATATCCAAATTAAAATCTCTATCAAATGTTTGATTTACACATCCAATAGATTCTATCATTGGATGCAAATAATGATAACATTTCAAAAAGATAGGATATGAAGTTTTCCTATCATATTCATCCACAATACTTACACCTTCGTTTCACCTAACAAAAGAAGATATTAGATGAAGGCTTTTGAATATGGGGTCTAGCATCAAAGACAATATGTTGTGAACTTTTTTTTTTTCAATTAAAAAAAAAAAAAAAAAGAATTCAAAACACTTCAAACTTCTCTTTTGATGTTGAAAACAAACAAAACTATCCCATAATCATCATCAGTCAACCTAATTGGGGCATACAAGTTTATAATTTTTTCTTTGAATTTTAAGTACATAATAATGGTGCACTATAATGCATCAGAAAGTAACTAGTGGTTTTTAAATTGGTTTAAAACATAAGCAATCACAATAAAAGATAAGGAGTCTAGAATTATTTTAGAGATGTGCTAAGTAAGAAGAGGTGGAACTCTTCCATTTATTTTGATAGTATTCTGCTTATTATAACAAAAAATAATAACATCCTTGAAATGCAAGGCTTCTTGAAACATAATGATTTTGCTAGAAAATTTGCAAACAATTTAAAATTCCAATGTTAGAAGATCTAATTAAAACAAATAAATAAGAAACAAAAAAGATAATAATTTTGGAAAAAAATTGCAATAGATTAAATAATCACCTTGTTTTCATTGGAGTATTTAATTTTCTTGGAGGCAAGTTACAATCTAAATAAGCCTTGTTCCATTCTTGTCTACCCTTTTTAGATTTTTAAAGCCAAGTTATACATTTTTGCAAATTTGACTAAGTAGATTTGATTGAAACAAACTTGAGATTCTTGCAAACTTTTTCATTAATAGTAGCATATTGGCATGCTTTGGAGAAAACATGGCAAAAAAAAACATTAAAAAAAATTTCATCTAAACGAAGGACTTCACATTTTACAACAAATTTTAAAACAATTGTCAAAGTATTTAAATTTGAGCCCACATCTTTAACATAGGCAATGATTTTGTTTCTTAGCCCAAATTGGTCAAGCAATTTTGTCAAATTGTTAGTTAATGCTTGCCTAGTAATTTTTGTTGCCTCAAACAAACTAATAGTTACTTGTTTGGGTTGCCAATCACATCCCAAAAAAATTATAATAAGAGTAAATATATCATGTGCACCCTTTGACATCCACAAGTCAAAGCTTGTTGTGGCAAAAATACAATTTGTTCAGTTTTGCAAAACATATACTTGTTTCGTTTCTCCACCAAGGTAGGTAATATTTCTTGAAAAAATTATTTTTTAAGAGGGGAACACAACTCTAGGAGACAAATGTAATATTAAACACTTAAACCATACACGTTCAACAAACTACAATGGTAAATTATTTTTCACAATCGAAAGGCCAAAATCTTGCAAAATTTGTTTTTTTGCACATCATCTTTATTAAAAGGTTCCTTTACAAAAAAAAAGAAGATATTACACTTGTTGGAACATTTGGGTTTTTTTTTGTAGGTTTTTATTCAACAGTTCTTATTGTTTCATTGTTAATTTCTTTTTCAAAAAGTTTCACAATTATAAAATGATTTGCATCTACATGTTTTTTAAAAACAGTTATACCACAAGTTTTATAATAAGTTATTAATCCTTTTCTTTATTTAATTCTTGCATTAGGAATATTTATTACATTATCATAACATAAAATCATGTATCTCATGACTTGATGGGATGTAGCTTCAACTTTTTCCCCATCATTCATACAATAAAATGCCCAACACACACACACACATATATATATATATATATATATATTATGCCCTCTCCAAAATTTTCTTTGATCATGTAATTTTTGCAATTTTTTTTTCATTATTTGTTCCCCATTTTCTTCAACTCGACTATTATCTGTTTGTTCATTTTCATTTTCTCCTCTTTCCACATCTTTTTTAATGTACATTTCATCTTCATTTGTCTAATTTTATTCAATCAAAATTAAAATTTCATTTTGACTAGACTACCCTATTTTCTACAAGAATATTATTTTCCCTAAAGGAGAAATTATAAATAAGTATGTTTTTTGCCAAAATAATATTTTGCCAACTACATGAAAATCAACCTAAACATTTACAAGCAATTGAAAGAAAAATAAAATGCAATGTGTTCAAAAAATACATAATGCAATTGTGCAAATGAAATGGAATGTATATAACTAAATGTACAATGTCCAAATATTCCTACAGAAAAAAACAAACACATTATCAACCACCATTTCCCAAAAACATGGATAATTAAAAAAACTCAACAAACAAAAATTAAACAACAGTTCCACCTTCCAAGTTTGGTTTGAAGAATTTGAATTTGAATAGCTCCTCCACATTCTACACTTGCAAAAAAGAAAAGGGGCATGGGGAAGGAGAACCAATTTGAAATAAGAGGAGCAAGGAACAACAAAATCATAGGCATAATAGAGAGGTACCTCAACAAAGAGGTCAAACAAGAGGAGTGGAATAAAAAAATCATGGGAGTAGCAAAGAGGTACTTGAACAAAGAGGTTGAACAAGAAGAGTGGAGCATGTTGAACAAGAGGAGTAGAGCAAGTCGAGCAGAGGAGCAAAACAATAGGTTGAGCAAAAGGAGCTAAGCAAGTCAAGCAAGAGGAGTGGAACATTAGGTCGAGTAAGAGAAGCGAAACAGATTGAGCAAAAGGAGTGGAGCGATAGGTTGAACAAGAGGAGCAACAAGTCGAGTAAGAGGAACGAAGCAATAAGTTGAACAAGAGGAACAACAAGCTGAGCAAGAGGAATAGAATAGCAGAAAGAAGCAAGAACAATAGGTTGAACAAAAGGAACGAAATAACAAAGAGGAACATGAGAAGCAGAATAGAAGGTCAAGCAAAAAGAGTGCATAATAACACTAAGCAAACTAACTAATCAAGCACATTAAGCTAAGCATGAAAGAAAATAAAATGCAAGAGAGGGAGACAAAGCAACTCTGAAACACTTGCTTTATAGCAACCAGCAAGTGGTGCCGCTTGCTTGCTAAACCTTAAACCTAACTAAACCCTAAATTAACTACTAACTAAACATTGACTAAATGACTAAACAATTAAAGACTAAACCCTACTGACCTACTAACACTCTAATTAATTCTAAACTTTGAAACCCTGACCCTAATTTTTTTAATACCCTGCCAGGGTTTCAATAAAAATAAAAATGCATATTTGATCAGGGTTTCAAAGGCCCAGTTCTCACATTATACGAAACCCTGCAGCCGGGTTTCATAAAGGCATCACTCAATGTGATACCCAGAGGGATTCAAACTGAGAACCTATTTGAAACCCTATCCGGTTCTCACATTTTTCTCATACCCGCCCAACACTGGTGATTTCCTCACCGGCGAAGATGGCAGTTCCACCGTCCGATAACTTAGATAAAAGATTTGTGATGTCAGATGCCACATATGCTACATGGCAACTCTTTGAAATACAAGTGTTGAAAAGAGAAGAAAAGAAAACTATTACTATCGTCGGTATAACATTACATGGAAATTGCAATTTGTCCTGTTCTAGGGTTGTCTGGCTATTGCCCTGACGATGGTACACCTCTTTCGGATCGAACTTTCACACTAAGTACGAGGGAGAGAGACCCTTTCTGTCCTTGAGGTTTTGTTTCTGAAAATGGTATTTTGGATTCAACTTTCACACTAAGTAGGAGTGAGAGAGCTTGCTGTCCTCGAGGTTGTGTTTTTGAAATTTTATATGCCATCATCTAACTGGGTTGATGTAAATTTCATAAGTCTGGAGTTTGTTGGGGGTGGTGGAGAGGTATTGAAGAGGGGAGGTATCGAAGAGGAGATCACACAGTTGTAAACAATTTGGGTGCTTTGGAGAGTGGGGGAAGAGGAGACGCCAGGGGTTTAAAGGGTTTTGTTTTTTGGGTTGTGTGTGGGAGTGTTAGTGTTGGGGTGGGAAGGGGAAGGGAGGGGTTGAAGACAGTGGTGAAGATAGTGTTGATTGGTATAGGATGCCAGAGTATCCGAAAGCTCTGTCACAAGAGATTTGTGAGAATATAAGTGGCCTTTTCCCACAGTGTTTGGACACAGGCAGCCCCCTCTTCTGTAACAACAGCCATGGAGGAGCAGGAGCAGCCTCAGTAGAATCAGGAGGCATCAGTGTCCTGGGTAAGAAGCGTCACTCCCAGCTGGAGTTCGTAGACGGCAAGAGATGCCGTAATATGGGCCTGGAGCATGCAAAGGATGATCGCAAGATGACTACTCCACAGCCCTCGCTGGAGGTCCTGGGCGCATCGCCAGGATTGAAGGCCAGTCCTGCTGCAAGCACTCTGAAACCCTTGATTGACACACCCAGTAACCACAGGTGCTGCAATGTCATCCCTCTCTCGTGTGAAGTCCTTTCTACCCATGTGTTTTCTCAAGTTGAAAGTTTCCTTTTTCACTCTTTTATTTGCACCAGCTATTCATACAACATAGCTGGTACTCATCTGTGCTTCATATATGCATGTGGGTGGATGATGCAGCGAACTGCAAAATTATGAAGAGGTTACTGGGCTTGTTGGTGGGGTTCGATTCCGTGAAAAACTTAAAAAGTTTGTGGTTGAACATCGACCCTCCAAGTTTAAATGGAAGCTGTGGGTGGGTACATATCCTGATCTGGAGCAAGGAAAGAGAGCAATTGATGCTGCCAGGTTCTACACAGGTCAGGAGAACGGGCAATTCTACTTCCCAGATTCCCCTGCCATCTTCAGGGCCCAAGGACCCCTTCCTCGGCCATTTTCAACAATCTCCAAAGAAATTAGGGATAAACAGTTCAATCTGGATGTGAAGAGACGAGCAAAAGCTGCTGTGAAGAAGGATGTTGAAGCCCGCAAGGCAAAGGAGAGACGACGACAGCCAGTCACTTCTGTTGAAGATGTCGACAGAGGCTTACACAATTCAGTGACACCATCTATTGGTTTTGACTCCATTCCTGCCATTATGACATCAATCAGCTCTAATAATACTGGCCTTGGAGATTTCAGCAATCTGGATGAGTGTGACGACCTCGAGTACCAGGAGTTTTTGGACTTTCTTCTTGAAGAAAATCAGGAGGGTGAACTGGAAGAAGTTACCTCTAAGGTTGTTGGCAACTCCTCCTCAATGAACTTGGGTACAGCAAGTGATGATCCTTCTCATGTTGTTGATCAGTGGTTATTTCCTGACTGTGTTACATTTCCTTCAGAAGCACAGGGGTTGTTGTACTGTCCATCTTTTGATATGGGGTTTGATGACATTGAATTCTGCGAGCCTGGAGCATATCGCAACATACGAAGCTCACTGACATACATGTCCAGTGGTGAAGATTTGCTAGACTATGATGTCCAGCTCTGGGAGCACAACTAAGAGAGAAATCACTTGAGTTCCATAGGGTTGGCTGAGAGCAATGAGGGTGGTTGAAGTGTAGCCTTGAGGACAGTGTTTCCACTAGTCAGTATCTTTCCTTGGGTAGCCACATCCTTGAATATAGCTAGTTTACAACTCCAAACACACTCACCACAGTAATTAGTATCCTGTAAAGCAGTTGTTGCAATGAGAGAACTGCGGAATTTGGGGGATGTGGAAAAGCTGTGAGCTAAGATTGTTGCTTGGTTGTTATTATGCTTTTGAATCTGTATAGAGATCATAGAGGCCACATGACCACAAAGAAAATTCTTCAACTGGTAAGGGCTTGGTAAAAAACTGAAGAAAACTGTATGGTAGGTTCAACGGTTGCACAATGGTAGTCTGAGGTTCTATGTGAGATTATACTTTGTGCTTGGCTTCCAGATTTCAGTAAATAAATTGGATGTTATGTACATCATGGACCTCAACTGATGCAAGGGCTTGTTGTTTCCGTGTGAGTATGTTTGTGGTTGTGACTAGCTTCTGATGGGGTCTGATGGAAATATATTGACTCAGTGACCTATGACTGGGTGAGTTCACATTTCATACGATGTTTGTTGTTTTGCTGTCAAGAAGGATCACCTCCTCTTGAAGATGTCTTCAATCTTATCTTGGCAAGGATGCCCTGTATAACCTTACCAGTTGAAGCATTGTTCTTGACCAGAGGTGGTTTTGGACATATTGTAACAATTGGAAAGGTGTCTGTTCGATTTGATACCAAATTCTGTTTTTATTTTCCTCCTAAAAATCAGACTTGTGTTCGGTTCCCCAAGGTGTTGGCAAGCAATTTGTGCAGGTTGTGTATGAGCATGGTAGGTAGTGTCTTTGTTTGTTACTAGTTTGGTTCACCTTTTGTCTTCAAATCTGTTGTCAAGCATGGAGGCTGGATGTGCCCATGTGTTTCTGTTTCCCACTGGTTCCTCTGAACCAGGCTCTGAATGATGACAAGTACTGCTCAGTCCTATTTCGATCAAATGGTGTTCCAAACAGTCTTTGTAAGTCAGTGTTCTGCACCTGTGTTCAAAAGTGGCATGCCACACAAATGTGGGCTTTCGTGCTTTACTCCCCCTGCATGTGATTCTCAATTCTCCTGTTGAGGAACTCCAGTGCAGCACTGTCAGCTTCAGCTCCTGTTTCTGCTTTGAATTCCCAGTTTCCAGAACAAAAACAAATGTTTGATGTTTCCCTCTTGTAGTCATTGTAAAAATTCTCTACTCTACTGATCCCTGATCATCACAATGAACTGCAATTGCAAGCTCTGATCTTTTTTACTAACATCATCATTTGCTTCTCAGCTTCGTCAGCATGTAAATGAGTTGCGCCTCTCATCACTTTGCATTGGCAGACTTGAAATTTTCTTTCTGAATTGCTCATCCTAACATGTTTTGTCTGTGACATGCACACTATCAAAGATATCTTAATTATCAAGTTGATTATTATACCATGGTTATAGGTATTTTGGGTTTTTGTTTTATTTTTCTTTTTGTGAATGAAGGGGCTACCAATTACCACTGCTTTTATGCATTTGGACTTCCTGTCTTCAAGTTTGCTAAGTGTTTAGGCATCCTCTTCACAATTATGTTCAACATCCACAAATTCAGGTATTATGTTGACAAAATGAACTCTTTCGCTGCAATGGACAGGGTCATTGTGACCAGTGTTCTTTGTGGGTGTTTTGAACCCTGTTCACAAAGAGTTCCAAGACAGCCCACAAATTTTGTACTCATTTTGCAACTAGAAACAATGGTGCAAAAATGATATGGTGCTTCAATGTGAGCACCACCAGTACATATCAATGATCAGCTGGGCTTGATGAGATCATAGAAACCTAACAACCTGTCTGATGAAGTTTGAATTACAAAGCTCATATGGCTAGTAGGGTGGCACTCATAAGAATTGGCCAAATCAGTAGAGAAGCAGCTTCATAACTGTAAATTGCATATCCAAAATTAGTGTACCACCCTCAGCTACTGCCTTGGGTGGTATTCTTCTGGCGATGCCCTGGACCTGGGGCCTTACCTACTGCATATACTCATTACATTCAAAGGGTCCATACCTGTTCACAATAAACATGGATAATTTGTCTCAATATGTAAGCAATTGTTGCAAACCAGTTCTCTCTAATTTCTTGAAGTAACATGTCTTGGCTGTGTAAAGGGTTGTCGTGGCTGTTCTCTATTGGTGGCTGTTTCCATGCTAGAGGACAACCCCTTATGGTTGATTCTACCAGGCAATCAGTCACTAGGCGAGGATGTGAGCAAGGCAGAATTGGACACAGTGGTGGGTCCCTAGCATTAAAAGTAGGGATCTAGGTAGTGGTTAATTTGCAGAATCAGCACCAAGTCTCAATATTTACTCCCAAGCAGGCCACTGTGGAGTCTGAGTATGTAAGTAGCCATCCCTTCCACTTACCATTGAGGTTTTGCATTGCAATTGACCTCCAAGTTTCAACCAGTGTGTTGTTAGTACAGAAACCAAAATTTGTACTGAAGTAACAGAATTTGTTGTGTTAAAATCTGTGGCAACTTTAGTCATTTTCTTCTGTTATTTCGGGAATTCATCAACAACAAAGCTAGTCTTACTTGACATTGTGCCACAGCCAGAATACAATGGCTCACCGTTGGTACTCCAGTGTGTAAAGATTAGTGTTGTACTGGTATCAAAGGTCCCAACCATTTTTCATACCAGCTGGTAATTGTATGAGTAGAGGTACTGACTGGTAGGGTAGCGTAGGGGTCTGGTATGAACAAGTATATTTGGGATATCAATATGATATTAGTATTGTGAATTTTTCATTGATATTTGGGGTATATGGGTAATGGTCTAGTATTGCGTACTGGTCTTTGAAATTTTGATATTGAAATGCCAAAAACTATGGAGTCAGTTTTGCACATAAATAGTTCACAAATGCACAGGACATGAAAATGAGAGCTCCATCTTTGTATTCAATTCACTTCTCAAATGCACAATGCATCAACTTGAATTGTCACAAAAGCTACAATTTGTAATCAATTCAGATCCCTAACTTGAAATGCCACAAGTATTGAATCAGAAAGTTAAAAGAAAAGAGTCTAAGGCCTGGATCACAAGGTCCTGAGAAAAATGTACAAAACTAGATTACATGTATGCTCTGTAGTTTATAGCCTCAAGTTCACAAATTGTTTACTCCTGAAAATATCCAACCTCCCCTAGCTCCTCATGTTCATCAAGTAGTTCCATTTCAACAAAGTAAAAGTTTTTAAGAGAAGAGGTTGCAAATAAACAACCTATTTTTGCATCATCCAGCCAATTTTTGTAGATCATGACAAGTGGATCAATGTTGATAATTTTGAAATGATACTTTTGCAAGCTCATAAGTAACCTTACAATAGAGAATATTTGCTCTGTTTTAATTTGAGATCTTGGTATGCCTAGAATCTGCTTGGCCAAAAAAAAGACATTTGGGAACCTACTTACATGTTCCTTCCACCAAGTTAGAGGTGAAATAACCTGTTTTCCAAAAATAAGAATGTTGTCAAACATTATATTTTAGACACAAGCAAAGTTTCACTAGCTTTTGAAGTAGACTTTGGACCATCAAAAAGAGAGTCTATAAACAAATCTATAGTTTTTATTGCATTATGGCTAGCATAGGCTTCAAAAACCTACTAACTTTGACACCCAAAGGAATCATAACCTAAATGTCATACTTGCCAATAATAACCTTAGCTTTGTTTGTGCCTAGAACATCCACGATGCATTGCAAATGCTTGAATTGTAGGTTAAGCACGAAGCTAACATGTTGTGAGCTTTGCCACTTTGGGACCGATGCATAAAAGATAGAAATGGTTCTAGTACACTTATTGCTTCTATTGCCATGCATGCATAACAAAATTTATCGAGGTTTTTGAGCCCTTGGTTATTGTTCCTCTTCTTAAGGCGACCCACCCAATTGTTAACATCGGTGATGAAGATTTGCCAGTTGAGAAACAACCCAAGAGAATTAGATTATGAATAAGTCTACTTTTTATTTATTTATTGTTATTTCCTACATTTCCATTTTAATTCCTTGAAGTCGTTATCCTCTCCTTTTTTTGAAATGCAAAGGTATTTCCAAAACACTACCTTTTTTTGCAACAGACAATTTCAACAAGATTTTATATTGCCTTTGTATGCTAATGTTCAAGCCCAAACCTTTGATGCCCATGTTTCACCGCCTACGATTAAGAATTCTCTTTTAAATGATCTTGTAGTCATAACGTTCATAGATGGTGAGGCTTAGAAGTGAAATATGTTGTCATGATGTTGAGCTTGGGGGTGAACCTCTTTATAGCATGAATGACGCACCCCCAAGCTCCTTGATGGACTCAACTGTGAGTCCAAAGGTGAAGACAATGGAAGGAGAAGGAGTTGGTTCACAACATTTTGGGGGTAGAGGGGCGTGCTGGAGCTTTGGGATGGGACTAGGAATATTGACAAGCATTTCACTTACTCACACGGACCTGCAAAAACCAAACAACAAGTTGGTTAATGTGTAGTTATAGCACTTTGGTGCACAGACGAACCACGGGCAAACATAGACTCACAAGACTCACCACGGCTCAGATTTGGGGGAAGCCACCACCTTCCTCCTTATAGTATACTCTATGCTTGGCCATGAGACCAACACCCAAATGTCATTTTGTCATGGGACTCCCAAGTGAGTCCCAAAATTCCCACAATAGGGACTCTTGTGATTTTGGGGGCCCATAACTTTGTGTGCAAACCTCGGATTGAAATGAGGTTTGAAGAAAAAATTTAGCCTCCATCCAGAGCTTTCCAATGGTATGTCGCACGCCACCTGCACACAAGGAAATTGGGGTGATTCCTAACTTTTAGTGGTTTGGAGTCAAATTGGCAATTTGACTTTTGGCCCTTCTTTTGGCCATAACTTATGTTTTAAATGTCCAAATGGGTCATGGGAGCCCATTTTAGACATTTAAGTTTCAAGATCTTTCCAATGATATAAGAAACTTCTCAATCCAATGGGTTTGGACCCCTGCAATTGCTCTCTAAAGATTCAAGAATCCACCGTGACTTCAACTCCTAAAATGGGAGCTCACTTGGGAGTATGAGGGTTCATTCTTTCACATTCTCTTGCACTCCCAGGAGCATGAAATGTGACTCCCGGGCTTCATACTTGGCCCGCACCTTTGCAAGCCCTTACCTTGGTCATGAGCCCAAGGCTAAGGTTGCAGCAATGAACCTTTATGTGATCTTCAAGTGAGGTGGAAAATTTTAATAAAGATTTTTTTTTCTCGTTTTGATTCTTGTGTTACAATTTCCTACATAACATTTTTATTTTTTATTTTCCTTTTTTCATCACCACCATTTTCATGCAAATTCTCTATTTTCCTACATATATTTTCCATTAGAAATATCTTCCATTCTTATAATACGACAATCTCGGTTTCACGCATGTGGCCTTGCCAAATATATATGTCAATAACTATTATGATTCCTAATGAATGCTTTGGGACAATTGCATTGTTCCAAGAAATTGAAAAAATCCCATGTTTTGTGTTACATTTCCAAAATTTAACTTGAATGCTTGAAGGCACACAATCAATAATTATGGCTTTACATTTTTTTCCAATATTTATCTCTATCATTTCCCCCACATTTTGTTACTGTTGGTATTAAGAGTAGAGGATCGAAAATTGTTGAATTACACAAATAAGTTACTGAATGTCCCACTTTAAGGAGTCAAGGTTTTGATGGCTAGTTTTCAACTTTTTGGGTGGCAATATGGTCCAAATGTTTAAGATATGTCCAAACTGCTAGAACTTTGATGTTAAGATTTGTGTAAATGACTCCTAAACTTTAATTTGCGAAAGAATGAAGGTTTCAAAACATATTTAATTCACAAATCTAAAAGCTAGCCTTGCAATTAGTGATTGAAAAGATTACAAGAGCTCCTTACTACATAGCGGCCATTGTTGATCATCATGTGTCCCTATTTTTATCACATTCTTTTTCCTTACTCTTGGTGCCAAAAGTTGAGGATCATAAATCCATGGGGCCAACTTTGAGCTTTGGGGTGAAAACGCACTAAAGGTGAGCCACTTTTGTTCAAAAAATGTGATGTATAACAAGTATTATAGTACATAGTAAGCTAAAATCTTTATGGCATCCTTTGGCTAACCTAAACACAAGCAAAAAAATTAGAATTTGCACAACAACATTTTGGAACTCTAAGTTCATTTTGAATCAAAATTAATCTTGATCCAATGGTTAGATGAGGAGCATTGAATAAAATCAATGTACATAGAATATATAATTTACAATTTTTTAACAACCATAGGGCCTCATGTTTTTGATTCATGAAACATTATTAAAGAAAAAGAGATTGAAAAAATAATGCAATGACCATCTATTAAATCTCCTCCTTTTTTATATCGTACTGGTTTTAAGAAAAAAAATTGTCCCCAAAATGGTCACCAAATGGTAGGCATAAATTCTACACAAAATTGTTCTTTGCCTATTTAAAACAATTCAACTTATACTCTCAATAGTGCTTACAACACATATAATCTATTTTTTCCATTCATTCAATTATATATGTAGTTTGTATTCACATAATTTTCTTATTAAAGTTATTGTTCCCTTATTTCCTAGATTTTGAATTATCCTAAAATAAGCAAAATTTGTGATCAACGTTCCATGATTCTTTTAGAGAACACAACAATTTCAAAATATGCTCATTATTTTCTCATTGATATTCTATTATCCTTTTTAATCAAAATTGAACATATCAAACATATATAGTGTAAAGTGTAGAAATCATAAATGAAAACATGAAAATCCATGGTTTAAAACTCTAAACTACATATTGTGTCTTTATTTTATCTCCAACAACTCTCTAAGTCCATCTTTGTGTGTAAAAACAAAACAACATCTTCTCTTCATCAAATTCCAAAACTACATCCTAAGTCTTTTCCCTTCACAGGTAATTTGAAAATCAAACTCATGAAATGTTTTAATCATGTCCAACCAATCAACCATCTTCATCTTGCCTTGTTAAATCTCTACCATTCATCAAATAATATTGATTAACATGGAGTTCAATGATTTGTGTATCAAATTATATTGTTCATGAATCAAAAGTTGGTGATATTGGGCTCATGATTGAACAAGGTGATGCCACAACCTCAAAGGGGTGATAAACTACCAAAACTCTAGAAAAGATTCAAGTTGTAGAAGAACTAATGACATGGAACCTTCTATATATGTCTCTTGAAAAAAACTAAAGCTTTTGGGTGCCTCAATATTGATCAAATTTTATTAGTTTTTTTCTCCTTTTCCAAGATCAAAACTCTAAAATTGACATGAAAATTGTGCAAACAATGATGCACATGATGTGCCAAAGTAGCTCCTCATCACTTGAGCCTTCACAAAGTGCACAAAACACCACAAGATCTAGGGAAGGTTTGAACTAAAATATAATTATGCATGTGGAACACTTCCATGAAAAAACACTTGTCGAATGAACTCCCAAATGAATTTACTAGATACAACCTTGAATCAATGTTTGTAGATCAAGGTGGTGAGGGTGGGGGGGAAAGGGGTAAGAAGGAATGTAAGAAGAAAAACCTTATTCATACATCAAGCATCATTAGTTTGTTTTTGGTGATCAAGTTGATGGAAATTAAGGTGTCTCCCTATTGGTGTCAAAATGGTAGTTTCTATGATATGAATGCAAATTTAATAATTAATTTGTATCTTACATGTTAGAATTTTTCAATAAGGACTTACTTTGGGATTGTTAACTTGAGTATGCATATGATATAAATTTTTATTATGCATATTAATTTACAAAATTAAAATATCTATGGACTTATAAGATGAGTTGAATGGATTATTCACCCCAATAGTAGGTTTCTTATATGAACTTCAAAATGGTTCAATGGTTAATATTATAATTGTTAAGGACTCCATTTTAGTTAAATAATGTGTCAATAACATTAGGTTTTAAGATTTTTACAACATGTCAATTGTAAGTGATTCTCAATGGACTTTTTGTTCTTTTTTGTTAGTGTTAAAATTTGGGTATATTCATAAGTTCATATCATTATGGAAAATTATTCATTTTTATGTTGAATTTGTGCACACATGCTTAAAGCAATATTTTTTGGTTGGGCCCAAGTAGTAGATTAAACAATTATTTGAAATCTACTAGATTGTTCAATTATTCAATCCTTCCAAGGCTTCAAAAAAAGAGGAAATGGATTGTGGGTGATGTTTTCATGTGCCACATTATGAACCACCTAAGCTTGCATTCACCCAATCAAAGAGATTACCAAAAAAACAACCCTCGTTAACTCAACTTTGTGGAAGACCTTGTGTTTTTCATTACAAAAAACTATGAAGCATAACCATCATGTGTGGAGTCACCTTGGTTTTGAAGACTAGTGATGTGGCTAGATCCTAACATTTGTTTTCTTTCTTGCAAGCAATTAATGAAGGATCACATTCCCACCTTGTTTACAAAAACCATGGAAATGTATGTTTTGATACATTTGCATTGGTTATGAATTTCAATGATGAACATTGGGTGCCAAAACATGTAACTATTGGTTTATTCAAGGCACCTAACACACTTGGGGCAACCTTAATAGAACTTGTGAAACCCTTGCTTGGGAAATTCCAATTGATGGACAAGGCGATAACATATGTCAAAGATGAAAGCTTTAACCCCAACACCCTAGCAACAACACTATCTTCAATGATTACATGTGCCCCTTTATAACTTGAACAATCTTTCATAGGTTTTTGTTTTGGCCATGCAATGTCAAAAGCATGCCAATATGCCACAAACAACACAAAGCTTTGTGTTAACATGAAGGATGTGTCATTGAAAAATGCATAATCCATTTTGTAAAAGACCATTACTTGGATTAAATAATCTAGTAAAGATAGACAAAAGTAGGACAAGGCATGCATGGAGGTAAGATTTCCCACTTGGAAGCTCAAGACCTTTGTGAAAACCTTATTTGCAAACAAAGTGGTCTTCTTTTAGGAAACTTTGGAATATGCCAATGCTATAATCATTTGTTATTGGAAGCATTCTTTTCATCTACAAGTTAGGGTGCCATCTAGATTGACATGGGCAATTGCTTGTGCTATCATAAACTCTCACACCCATGGTGAAACATTATGTTCTACACCAAACTCACAAGTATTGGCTTTTGTTTAATGCATTACATGCTACCATTTGCATCAACATCAAGTTGCAAGGAGAATTCAGTTGCAAATTTGTGCACAACCACTTCTACAATGTGGGGATTTTGATTCAAAGTTGAAAAACATCCATGTTTGGCTCCAAAGTCAAAACATGACAATGAAGGGCATGACATGCCCTCATGTTGTTGCTTATAAAAGGAATGAAAATGAAAACCAAGACTAGAAGCAAGATTAGAAGCAAGCAAACAAAGTAAGAGCTAGCGTGAGGGGAGGAAGCAAATTTGTGGAGGTGGACAAGTCAACAACAAAAGACCATGCTTTAGAGCACACCTCAATGAAGGCCTGGAGGGTGAGTGGATGGAATTCCTTGGCTAGTCAAAATGGCTTTCCAGTATTTGACATAGACATGGAGGACATGTCCATCCAATTGTAAAAGACATCCTCTTCAGGAACATTGATACCTTTTTGCAAGGAATCCTTAGAAAAAAGGGGAAAAAAAGACAAATTCATTGAGGAGGAGCCAAGATAAAAAGCCTTAACTAGAGTCATCCAACTCAAGAGGGTTTACAACATTCTAGACACAATATTTGAAAAAAGTAAGTTGGGAAATGGATGCAAAGAAAGAAGAGAAAATATGGGAGCCCATATCTACAAGGGGGGGTCCTCTAAGCTTACAAGTGGGAAAGAATTGACGATTGCCCACTTCATATGAATCTAAAAATTGTAGCTCCGAATAAAACTTGATCTCCTTGACAATTTGGGGATCATTTGGGTGGAGAAGAAGCACAACCCCATTAGTAATCAAAAAAATTCTTGCGAAATAAAAAATGGATACTATCCAATCTTCCCCTTATTTGTTCCAAAGGGGGTTCTTTGGGGAATTAGGAGAAACCAAAGGGATAGGAACATTCCTTAGAATGTCATCAATAACAAGGTTGACCTTGTCCTTGGGATTAACCTACACATTAGTGGGAAGAAGTAAGAATCAACAAGCCATTGAAATGGAAGTTATCAAAGAAAGCTAAAAGGCATTGAAATGGCTTAATTTCATGAATGAACACAGAGATATTTTCAAACGCATGCAACCACTTCTTAGAATCAACCCTCTCCTTCATAATACTTAGCCATGAAAATGATAATGTAATATAATGCTGACACACCCCCAAGCTCCTTGATAGATTCAACTTCGAGTCCAAAGTGAAAATAATGGAAGGATAAGGAGTTGGGGTAACGTTCCCTAGCTCGCATCACTTCAAGGGTAGAGGGGCGTGCTAGAGCTCCGCGATTGGGATTAAGATGAATGACAAGCAAGTCAATTATTCACATAGACCTGAACAAACCAAACAACAAGTTGGTTAGTGCATAATTGGAGTGTCGCAACCCCACTTTGGGGCTAAGTGTGAGGATGAAACTCACACTCCCAAAGTTGGGGATTTGGAGTCCTCTGGGACTCCTGAATGTTTAGAGTTCGACAGCAGAGGCCAAAACACCTTGGATTGGGGTGTTCTTGGTGTCATTGGAAATTTCTTGAAGTGTAGATGTCCAAAATGGCCTCGCATTGGTCATTTGGACATCTGCAGCCCAAGTTATGGGCAAAAGAAGGGCTGGGAGTCAAATTGGCAATTTGACTCCCGACCACTAAAAGACGGGAATCGACCTCTTCCCGACGTCTGTAGATGGAGTGCTATGGGGCATTGGAAAGCTCTCGAGGAGAGCTACAACTTTGGTTTAGACCTCACTCCAATTGGAGGTTGGAGCCAAGAGTTGTGAGTGTCCAAAGTCCCGGGAGTCCAACCCGGGACAGTTTCGGGACTCCAACTTGGGAGTCTCGGGAAAAAGAGTCATTTGGATGTAGCCTATGCGGAGTAACGCAGATAATACTATATGGGGGAAGGTGGTGGCTTCCCTCGAGTCCGGGCCGTGGTGAGTCAAGTGTGTCAAAGTGCCTGTGGCTTGTCCCAACACCCAAGGGTGTTCCCGAATGTGAACTAACCCTTTTGTGGTTGGTTTTGGATGTAGATTCAAGTTTGATAATCTAGTCCTTCTTCCTAGTCTAATCCCGGGACTTCTAGCACGCCCCTCTACCCCCTTTTTAGTGCTGGAAGTCGGGAGCGCCTCCAAGTTCCCTATTTCCGCAATTCAACACACTTGGACCCTCAAGTGGGTTCAACAAGGAACTTAGGAGTGCATCATGGAGCACTTTTGGTGCACGGATGAACCATGGGCAAACACAAACTCACAAGATTCACCATGGCCCAAACTTGGGGGAAGCCACCACCTTCCCCCTTATAGTATTCTTTGTGCTTAGTCACGAGCCCTACACCCAAATGTCATTTTGTCCCACGATTCACAAATTGGGAGTCCTAAAATTCCCGAAATGGGGACTTTCGTAATTTTGGATGCCCATAATTTTTTGTGCAGACCTTTAATTGAGATGAGGTCTGAAGCAAAGTTGTAGCCTTGATCAAGATCTTTCCAAATATATATGGCATGCCACCTGCATGCAAGTAAATCAAGGCGATTCCCAACTTTTAGTGGTCGGGAATCAAATTGACAATTTGACTCCTAGCCCCCCTTTTGGTCGTAACTTATGTTTTAACTGCCCAAATGAATCATGCAAACCCCCATTTTAGACATCTACATTCTAAAAACTTTCCAATGGTATGAAAACTCTTCAATCCAATGAGTTTTGATCGTTGCAATCGTCCTTTAAAAATTTGAAAGTGCATAAAGAATCTAACTCCCAAAGTGAGAGCCCACTTGGGAGTGTGTGGGTTCATTCCCTCACATTCTCCTACACTTTCCAGAGCATGAAATGTGACTCCTAGGCTTCACTCTTGGCTCACACCTTTACAAGCCCTTGCCTTGGTCACGAGCCCAAGGCCAGGGATGTGACAAATGCCATCTAGGGTGTCATGATTCTAGCTTTAAATTTACGACCAAGGCAATGGCATGGAAAGGTGTGGGCCGATAGTGCAATTTAGGAGCCTTATTTGCACTCTTAGGAATGTGAGGGAATGAACCCACACATTCCCAAGTGGACTTCCATTTTGGGAGTTGGAGTCCTCATGGAGTCCAAAGTCTTCAAAAAGGTATTTCAGAGGTTAAAACTCATTGGATTAAAATTTTTTTTATACCATTGAAAAACTTTTGAAATTTAAATATCCAAAATGGGCTCCCATGACCCATTTGAGTACTTAAAACACAAGTTATGGCCAAAAGAATGGTCGGGAATAAAAGTGCCAATTTGATTTGTGCCCACTAAAAGTCATGAATCGCCCTGAAATACGTGCATGCAAGTGGTGTGCAAGATATCATTAAAAAGATTTCGATGAGGGTTGCAACTTTGTTTTAGACTTCACTTCAATTGAAGGTCTACACAACAAATTATGGTCTTCCAAAGTTTCGAGAGTCCCAATTTCAAAAGTTTCGGGGCTCCCAACTTGGGAGTCTTGGGACAAAATGACATTTAGATGTAGCCCCCATGGTTAATAAAAAAAATACAATAAAGGGGAAGGTAGTGGCTTCCCCCAAGTTTGGGCTATGATGAGTTTTATGAGTTCGTGTATGCCCCTGGTTCGTCCATGCACCAAAAGTGCTTTAGTTATACATTAAACAATGTTGTTTGGTTTGTGTAGGTTCATGTGAATAATTGACCTACTTGTCACTCGTCCTAGTCCCCATCTTGAGGTTCCAGCATGCCCCTTTACCCCTGAAATGTTGTGAACTAAAGAGTGTACCCTAACTACTTTTTTTTGTTGTTTTCATTTTCAGACTTGCATTTGAGTCTTTCCAGGAGTGTGGGGGCGCGTCACAAAGGGTTTGCAAGGTGGCAGTACAAAGGGAGTTGGCTGAGCAGGGGTGAAGTGAAGTGGGTGCATGCTTTCAAAATCCAAGCTTAGTATTCCAATGGAGAAAAAAAAGGAGATTGAGGTGAGGCAACTTGGAGCCAATAATTTGTTCCAAAGCATTTAGATCAAGAATAAGAGCTAAAGTTGCATCCAAGTGAACCTCCCTACTAAATTCCTATCATTGATTAGGTCTAGATTCCTTAGTTTGTTTTCTCTTTCCCAAAGCAAACCCTTTCTTCTTCCCCTTTTACATCTGAGGACTTGTAAACATTTGAAGGATTTCTTGGAATCCTGGTTCAATTTTGTCACGTAATGAAAATTTTGAAGCCAGAATGTTCTCTTTTGGGTAGTCAAAATACCACCCATAATTAACAAGGTGCAAGGAGTTCAAGTCCTTGAGAAACTCCTTACGAAACATGGTGTTGTTTGTTTTAAGATCACGTTAAATCCCAAAGAATGGGGGGACTTCATTAATGGCTCCCATCATAAGAAAGACATGGTAGAAATACATGCAATAATAAGATTTGAATTTTAAAATATTTTTCATGTTATACTCTCAGCACCGAGAGTAGGGGAATAGTGGATGTAGTAGAAGGAAATGAGTGGAAAATTTGTAAAACATTTGTTTAAAGGCCTCCTTCCCTCTTATTTGTCATTCCCAAAATTTTCTTCTATGCATTCCATCCTTTGGCTTGAACTCATGAAAGAAATAGATCTCCTAGGGAACTTGTCACCGCTCCTAAATGTAAAAGGTAAGCAAGACAACTTTTGGAAGATCTTGCATAGTCAAGCCAAGATCTGTGACTATAGTGGCATAAAGCTTCAAAGCCTCGGCCTACAACTGCATTAAACAATTTAAGGATCAGTAGCCAATGAAAAATATGCAAAAAAACAAGGTAGAGAAAGGAAGAAATCATACATGGTGCCATAAAGTGGCCTTGTGGAGCCACTTCTCAAACTATTGGTTCGAGAATCCTTGCTTTAGGAATTTCTTGGCCTCCTTAGGCACATTGGATTCATTCCAAGTCTTGAGTTGTTGCTATGGAGTCACATAGGAGCATGCCAACATTTGAAGCTTCTCAATGAACATTTTTCGCTTTGAATTCATGTCATAGTGAACCTGAATTTCCTTAAGGAAGTTTGGACCTAAAGTTAAGTCACAAACCATAAGGTGCTTACAAAAAGCTAAATAATGTTCCTTTTAGATTAGAGCTCCATGGCCTTCTCCGTATGTTCTTGAAGTTTGGCTATGGACCTTTCTATGGGGTTAGGAACTTCATCATAGTAGAGCTTAACTGCCATATTAGTAGGTGAAGATATCTTTCGTTGCAAGTAGAAGAATAGGAATAAAAAAGATTAAACAAACTCCAAAAGAACAAGAAGATGAGATGAGGGGATTAGATCACATAAAGGATGGGGAATAGAAGATTATTAACCTTATACATGTAGTGAAAAAAAGTCTCCGATATGAGGGAATGCCAAGTCTTGAAGGATTTATTTTGGCATTTCTTGAAAACATCTACCAAGATAACAATGTTGAATTACTCCAAGGGAATGTTGCCACTAGATTGGATGCAGAAAAATTGAAGGATGCCAGTTCATGAGTTTGTAAGCACGAGCATGAGCAAATGAACATGAGCAAATGAACTTGAAAGAATCTTTTTTTAAATCTTTTGTCCATGTGGATAAAATATTACTAAAATATTCTTTGACCTGTAGGAAAAAATCTTTGTTGACGCGGAGGAATATTTTGCCACATGTCCATGGATGAATGATATGTCTGGATAAAACTATGGATGAACTTTATTCTAAATGTTGCCAACAAATGTTATTTTTGCAGAAAATTGAATATAAAAACAGGGTCGAAAACAAATTATGTTGGTTTCTTTCAAAACAAATCCACAAATGAAATGTTCAAGTCACAATTTAAAGCCATATTTCATATTTCCTTAACATGAAATATATTCAAACTCTGCAACATCTAAACCATGCAAAATGTTAAATAATCCTTTAGACCCACCAAGAGATATGTGCTAATTTGAACATTGACTATTCACCACTAAAAGGCATGTGCTTATTAGGAACAAAGACAATATGAAACAACCCATGACACTTCACATTGTTTACAATAATGAACAATTTTTAAAAAGATTCTTTCGTTCATTCTCTCAACTTTTAGTGTTTAACATGATTCTTGTTACTTGCATAATCAAATTGCATTTTTTTCCTATACTATTAATTTGCCCGATCTATACAGTAAGCCTCTATTTTATAATGGCAACAGGAAAAGTTTCACCAATTTTCACACCAAACTCATTGGAATCAATGATTGAATATACATTAATTTTAAGCATACTTGAGAGAATATGTGAGATGACAATAAAACCTTGGGAATGTCAAAGATATGATAGTCAGTTACTCCCCCTCCAACATTTGCTAGAAATCAGAACATGGAGAAAAGAATGGAATTAAGAACAATTGACAAAATAAATGAATGGGCAGCCTAGCAATGGGTGAATGCAAAGATAAACAAAAAAAAATTACAATATTGAAACAAACTATAAACATTATAAAGGAGGATACGGAAGACTATCACTGGACCATGTTTACATGTGCCATAGATTTTTCTAAAGAATGTGCAAATTTGAAAAAGCCCATTCCAAAACACTTCTTCACAGGTTTACTCAACGATTTGCTAACAAAGCATTTAATAACCCTTGGAAACCTGCTATCAATAGAATTCTTAAAACCTCAAAGATGATTTTATGCAACTCTAGGCAAGCAAGCCTGGTTGCCACAAGATTTAAGGAACAAAATTTTAAAACCATCGGTGAATTGTCAGATGATAGGGCTCACCCCAAAACCACAAGATGTGTATGATAGTTGAAAGAAATGATGGATCAACAACTGAAGGAGGAAGAAGAATACCATTGTTTGTAATAAATTGTGGAACAATGTAAGTGTTAAAATGAATATTGGCTAAAGTTGAACATTGAAATTGAATATTGAAAAAATCAAATGAACTAATGTTGAGACAAAGTGTCATGAAAAATATGAAAAGCAACCATTAAAAACTCTCACGAACACAACCATATATGGATATGTTCCCGATGGTAGAAAGAAGAGATCTCGAGATAGTAGATGTAGATATGTAGGTAGTGAATGATGGGGATATTTTAATTACTTGTAATATTATATGATATATGGGATGATGATAAATTTTTTTTTATAATGCTTTTGAGCAACCTGTAACAAAAATAATGTATAGGTATGGAGGATGTTCACAAGGAAATTCACTAGGCCATCAACATAGCCACATAGTTTTCACATGGTGAAACATGCACAAAATTAAATACATCCAATATGTCTAATGTCTAATCCAATTTTTAAAATACACATAAGTTAAGATATAAACATGTTTAAATTGTCCACACGATTGTTTAAATACATTACATATTTAAAAATCAATTTTACATCCAAATATCAATTGAAGCTTAGAAAATGTTTTGAGTGTTTCACATTTGAACTGAAGGTCTATGTAGGAGTGCAATGAAATATAAGAATAATAGATACTAAAGGGCATGAAATGGACACATTGTGACGCACTCCCAATTCCTTGAAGGACTCAAATGTGAGTCCAAGTGAAAGACAATGGAAGAAGGAAGAGTCAGGGCACGCTCCCTAGCTCACAACACTTTGAGGGGTAGAGGGGCGTGTTGGAGCTCCGAGATGGGACTAGGAAGAGTTGACAAGCTTCACTCACTCACACGGGCCTGCACACAACCCACACAAGGTGGTTAGTGCATAGTTGGAGCACCTTTAGTTGGAGTCCCGAGACAAAAAGTCATTTGAATGTGGGCCCTTTGGAGAGGTCCAAAGTATACCATAAGGGGGAAGGTGGTGGCTTCCCCCAAGTCTGGGCTGTGGTGAGTCTTGTGTGTCCATGTTGCCCGTGGTTCGTCCTAGCACCAAAGCTGTTCCAACCATGCACTAACCACTTTGTGTTGGTTTTGTGCAGGTCCATGTGAGTGAGTGAAGCTTCTCAAATCTTCTTAGTCCCATCCTAGAGCTCCAGCAGGCCCCTCTACCCCTCCAAAGTGTTGTGAGCTAAGGAGCGTGCCCCAACTCCTCCCCCTTCTGTTGCCTTTCACTTGGACTCACATTTGAGTCCTTCAAGGAGTTGGGAGTGAGTTGGATAGTTTGACTCTCGACCACTAAAAGTTAGGAATCGACCTGATTTACTTGCGTGCAGGTGGCATGCAACATATTGTTTGAAAGCTCTCGACGAGATATACAACTTTGTTTTAGACCTCATCTCAATTTGAGTTCTGCATGCAAAGTTATGGGCCCCTAAAGTCGTGGGAGTCCCAATTTTGGGAATTTCGGGACTCCCACTTGGGAGTCCTAGGACAAAATGCCATTTGGATGTGGGCCTCATGGAAAGGCACAAAGTATACTACAAGGGGGGAGGTGGTGGCTTCTCCCAAGTTTGGGCCATGGTGAATCTTGTGAGTCCAAGTTGCCCATGGCTCGTCCTAACACCAAAAGTGTTCAAACTATGCATTAACCACCTTGTGTTGGTTTTGTGTAGGCCGTGTGAATAAGTGAAGCTTGTCAATTCTTCCTAGTCCCATCTTGGAGCTCTAGCACGCCCCTCTACCCCCAAAGTGTTGCTAGCCAGGGAGCGTGCCTTGACTCTTTACTCTTTTGTTATTTTCTGTTTAGGAATCAAATTTGAGTCCTTTAAGGAGTTAGGAGCATGTCATTAAACCCTAAATTCATCAAACGTACTTATAGCCTTCTCGTTCTTCATTACCATTGGAGAGGTATGTATGCTCAAGTCCAAGATGTCATTGTTAGGTGTGAATAATGTGATAGAGTGAAAACTTCCTTTTCCTCTCGACAATTCACGCTTTCTCCACTCCCTATTCAATGCATGTTCTATCGATGGTCATGTGATTTAACTAGAGGATTACCACAAACCTCCAAGGGTAATGTTTACATCATGATTATGATTGAACATTTTTTCAAAGTGGGTCGAGCTTGTTGCACTATCGGACAAATCATCACATAACACCAGCCAGGCTTTCTTACAACAGGTCCTACGTAGGTTTGGGGCTTGTGTTGAGTGCCTTACTGATCAAGGAGTAGAGTTCAAAGGAGACTTCCAAGACCTACTTGACCATGTTCTTATTGACCATTGCCAGACTTCGAAGGATCGTCCCCAAGTTGATGGCCTTGCAGAAAGGATGGTTCAGACATGCAAGAAGGGACTTTGGAATATTTGCGTCACTAGGAACAAAGAAGATTAGGACCTAGCCCTACCTTACATTGCCATGGGTTATAGGATGTCCAAACACGCCTCTTTGTATCATTTCTCTCCTTACTTTCTACTTTTTGGGAGACATCCTATTCCACCCTCTTCCATTGTTGTTCAAATAGACCAGGTTGTGGATTTGGACTCCCCAGCCACTTGGGCTAAGGTTATCGTAGAGAGGGCTGCTCTATTCAATAGGGTTATGCCCATGGCCATGGAGAACTTGTCCATTGCACAACATCGAAACACCTTATGGTATGCACACACACAAGGTAGTAGTTACAAACCTAAGATGAGATAATTTGATGTTGGTGACTTTGTGTATCTCCAATAACAACTTAATGATACTTTAGACATTTCTTTCGGTCGCACTATCTTAAGGATTAAGGCGATTAGGCCTTCCAGTGTGTTGGAGTTGTAAGGAGTCGATGAACGCACAATTCAAGATCACTCCAAAAATTGTGCGCCTTGCCACTTGTTGAACTTGGATCCTACCATCATCACGTCAACTTGGATTCCTCCACTTTACTATCCATGTTAGGTATGTCAGAGGATAGATGATGTTAATCAGATGTTGCTTTGCGATAATTGTAATGGTGGATACCATTTATTCTGCCTTAAGCCAGAGCTCACTCAAATTCTTGTCGACATTTGGTACTGTTCATCATGTTCTCTAGCAGCACCTTGATTTTTAGTCAGACCATGCCACGTTTTTCCTAGCTTAGGTTTGGGGGGGGGGTGGGGGGGATACATGAGAATTTCACTTCAGCCTCCTCTTGTGCATTGTATACATATGTGCATGCATTCCTTTTTGGTTGGATTAGTTTTTACCTTTGACTGATTTTAATCTTTTTGTTTAGTAGAATTTATTATGGATTTACACCCTTAAAACACCGTACGTCATGACATCCATCTTAAAGGTCAAAGGATCAAACGTTACAAATAGTGTGTTTGTGTTCAATAATGGTAAGTTGACCAAATATTCTCCTATGTAATTTTTTACAGTAGGTGCCTATTTAGGTTGATTACATGGTCTATGTACCTAGGTTAGGTTTTAAACCTAACATAAATAGTGACATGTGTCAATAATTCATAGGCTAAAAAATCATGAAATTATCAATAATTTTAAATATTATATTAAATATTAAATAATTTAAATATAATTGATTTCCATGTTGCCTAATCAATTAACTAACAAGTGAAATGGCTTGGTAAATTTATATTTTACTAAGTATTAATGGACCAATTTACTATTCATAGCAACTAGTCCCCATTCACTAGGGGGTTGATTAATTTCACCATGGCAAAAATGTCCAAATTCATTCAAAATCTAATGAAACTTAGAATGAACTAGGACACATTTTGGTGTAATGCATAGATTCCATCACTTTCCACCCTTCCATTTGTTTCCTCACAATTCAACTCAAATAGATTTATCAATCCACTTTTGAACCCTTTTACTTGTTTGTCTATGAGCTTTTTCTTTGGTTGTAGATGCAATAACCATTGCGCAATTTACTAGATGCCCCTTCAACTATGCGATGTAGCCTTTCACAACCCAACCTGCAAATTCGTTGTTTGTGATGTGGGTCAATCCATATATTTGCTAATAAAATTTGACTAACTTTCTCTTATTATCCACGTGTAGATGTAAGTTTGTTGTTTTAAAACAAGAACAATTTGGCCCAACACTTTTTCAATGTTAAAAATTGTGACATGTTCATTAATGATACTAAGCTTGGGGTTCAAACCCATGTTGGGTAACTTTCTAATTGTTGCAAAATAATTTATAATTTGTTCATGAAAATCAATATGCTCCCAGGGAGGGAATTTTTTATTCACTTCTCTTTTCATTTATTTATTTATTCCTTACTTCGCTTCTCTTCTTTCACCATTTTGCCACTATTAACCATTAACAATAATGAACTTCATTTGTAAACTAAAAAAATTGTAGATACAACAATCTAAGAAAAGCTCCAAATGTTGCAATGAACATGAACAATGTTTTTCCAAGGTAAACAACATAAATCAAGACAAAAACATTTGCAATGCTTTCATTCAAAATAAAAACCCTAAATATGAACCACCTAGGTGTAAAGTTGAAATAAATAAGATGACCACTTTGTTGCTTATGTTGTTTCATTCAAACTAATTTGCCTTTTACGACATGCATAGACCTAACATGTTAAGGTTGATTATTTCCACGACCATTTGGTCTCACCTAAATGGCCAAAGTAATCCTTATCCTAAGCAAAATTAAGCAAATAAATGGGTAGGTGTTAGTTGTTTTATTGTGAACTTAACCAACTACATTAAATACAAGTTTTCACATAGATTTGGGAATGTTTGTAAGTGATTGAGCATGTATTATTCAAAGATTATAATAATAATATTTTTTTAAGGTAACAACCATATCCATTTGAATCATTTTAAAAAACTTATATGGACTTATAGGGAGTGCATTTTTTGCCATTATTGAACCATAGTATCATGCATTCACCTTGGAAACAATGCAAATAATGCACCCCCAAATTCCTTAAGAGACCCAAATGTGGGTACCAAGGTGAAACATTGGAAGAAGAAAACAATCAAGGCATGTTCCTTCATTCACAACACTTCTAGGGTAGGAGGGTGTGTTGGAGCTCTAGGATGGGACTAGGACAAACTCACAACAAGAGTTCAAGATGAAACCAACCTGCATAACCAAGGAAAAAGGGTGGTCAGTTCAAGTTGAATGTAAGTGCTATGGTAGACATAATATGGATAAGTAAAAACACATTATAGTGGACTTTTTTGGAAATGATAGTGGTAGTTTTTTTTTTTTTTTTTTTTTTAAGAGTTAAGTTTTTTTTCTTTTTTTT
>Ga0209208_10000575_pt1 | contig 48408 bp, 25 predicted proteins | sample S1TSphfallax_3_FD_187694 | JGI IMG/M metagenome (GOLD analysis project Ga0209208, IMG submission 187694) | Host-associated microbial communities from peat moss isolated from Minnesota, USA - S1T2_Fd - Sphagnum fallax MG (SPAdes) (version 2) | ecosystem: Host-associated > Plants > Peat moss >...
TTTTTTTTTTTTTTTTTTTTTTTTAATTTTTAAAAAATTCATATCAAAATTTTGGTGAAACTTAACTGAAAACAAAAGGAAAATTAGTTGAGTTTACAGTAGAGAAACAAAAATTTCCCAATTTATTTGTGAGAAAATAGCGAAATTTTTGCCAGAAAAAAAGGAAAAAGGAAAAACACTGAAAATAATTAATCAATCAGGTCAAAGGTACAGTACTAAATATGAAAATGTAAATTACTTTTTGATAATCAAAAGCTGGTTTCCTAATATGACATTTATTTTAAATAGTGAATATATATATATATCCTTTAGTTCTGGATAGATTATACATTTTGGGAAAAGCATAGGTTTAGGGCACTGATCTATGCTATATATTTTGCCTTTTAGCATTCAGGGCCGTTTGGGCAGTTTTTGGGTTGTGATAATTTTAGGTGATTTGGGGTCCAAAATTAAGGCCAGGATGAACCAACACCTAATTTTGTTGGTTATATTTAACTAAGGAAACATCAAATTTGGATTTTGAGTGATTTAGGTAATCCAGGCTTTTTTTTTTCTTTTTTTCTTTTTTGGCTAAATTTTGTACACTGGCGAGTTTGTGTTTCTTCAAGCTTCTGACAAATCAGTGAGCTTTTTTCTGGATCTCAGATCGCCAAATTTAGACCCTTGTTTTTTTGGGCTGATTTGCCAAGACTCTGCAGCAGCTTTCAGTAGGTAGCTAGAAAATAGAAGGCGGTTCACAAATGTTTTTTTACCTTCATGTTTTGTTTGTAGCCAAACTTGACTAAATCATCTTATGGATGATCACAACTTATGCTACAATGCAAATTTGAGAAGGGGGGGGGGGCGGATTAGGGTTTTAAAACACCCTTATTTAAATCTTAGGACAGGACATTTATAATGTTTGGAAGCAACCTTCTCTCTTTTTTTGGGTTTTTATTGTTTAGGGTTTAGGGTTTTTTAAACCTCAGGGAATCTTAAACCCTAAAATCACTCCAACGGCATGACAAATTGGAAAAAAAAAAATAAATAAAAAAAAATACTAATAAATGTTGAAATACAAATGAGATAGGAGGGTCCATCCAAGACCATACAAGTTTATTAAAATCCATAGTTAGGTGAAAAGGAGCACAAATGCTTGAAAAGGGCAAAGTTCATCATGTGATTTTTCATTTGAGCTTGTAGTGCAAACAATCCCTTCCAACTTCCATGTTAATTTTCAAATTCCAGTTATGATGTTTTATCAGAACTAGTTTATGTAGGATGGGTACTTTGGTGATCATCACTTTTTTGAGTGGGGCCTCTTATAAAGTGGCCATATTAAGCCCAGAAAATGTTAGATTTGAACTCAGAGAGACCATGATGATTTAGTCGGAAATGGGATATTTGTAATATTTAGAGATAATTTAAATGGATTTTGGGATGATTTTTTTTTGCCATGGGACCAATGTGGGTGTTGGTTCACCCAAGGCACAGAGGCCTCCTGCTTGTCCATCTGCAGCAATTGAAAAATCAAGTCATACTGCCATCATCCTCTCTTGAGATGGAAATGTTAAGTGCTACTAAGTTCAAAATCTCAATGATTTAGGGCTAAAACTATAAGTCAGGCAGACTTATATGCCCCAACATTAGGTGTATGTGCACATATATCCAGCAAGATGTGTCTGGATACCACCATTAAGAAACAATTACCTAATAAGTATCCCCAATTTATAATGGGGGTATTAGCCCAGGCCAAAAATGGTGACGAACAGTTTTGGAAACATGGGAAGGCTCAGCATGCACTCAAAGTCCCTTGATTTTGGGGTTAGCCCCTTTGATCTCACTTTTCTTCTCTTATCCTCTTCAGAGGAACATTATGCGAGAAGATACAGAGCAGGCACACCACCTTGTTGAACTTCTGCATTGAAAGTGTAGGGTAAGGCCCTAGGTAAGGGATTCTCGAAATAAGGACCTAAGGATAGCTGAGTTTGGCCCTGCATTTTGGGAATGATCCCCCCCCCGCCCATGGGCTTTACCCTGTCATAAACTACGATACCAACATTATCTTAAACCTAAACATATGTAGATTAGGAGGGGTAGGAGGGGTTCTTATGCCTACTCTAAAGAGTAAAAGGGATTAGTTGTAAGATCCCTCTCCTTTTGAGGGATATTTGTGGATATTAAGTGAAATTTTTCCAATCGCATTAGTAAAGGCCAAATGCTTATAATGATATGACTTCAAAACAATCCATGAGCAATATTATTGAGACCTTTTTTTTAACAACAAGGGCCCCTAACCAACCATGATTTCCACAACACATCAATTGCACAATAGAGGAGAGGGAGAGGAACGACAAACATACCATTCTTAAATGTGTGATACTTCAAAAACAAAATATCAATAGGTAACAGAAGTGTACACTTTGATTGATTTTGTAAGTACTTTCATTTACATGTGTGGTGACGAGCCAGTTTACCTTTTTATGAGTTTTACCATTTTAAGTCTTTAACATCCATGCTCAGAGGGGAGACCAAGAAGCCTACAAAAGATTTAAGAAGCATCACTCAACAAAACAATTCCAAAGCTTCCTTAGACACAGGGGACTCCTACTGGTATTATTAGGTCCAAGGCTGATTTTTGCCTAGTTTAAATCTGGTATTGGTATAAGGTTGATATTGCCTCAGGTCATACCCAGCTGATATGTTGTTGTTCAATAAGGGCATCATATACCCAGGTTGCACCTTATATACCAGTACAACACGGGTATGTTCCCAAAGTTCACATACCAAAGTTCCCAAAGTTTCACAAGGTGTACAAAGATGATTAGAACGTTGCTGATTTTTTTATAAGGGCCCAAGTGGCTGGTGTTTGGAGGGAGGTGGGGGCCATTCCAAGCAGGTCCCAACCCAAGTAAGTAGGTCCCAACATTGATTTCTTGGGATGTGAGTTAGGGGGCGAGCGATCAGTTTCATATTGAAAAGTAGAAACTTTCATAATTAATTAATTAATATTTTATTCAACAGACATGCGTCCAAGTTGCCAAGGTAATAAATAATAAGAACACAATTCCTTAATTTTATGATATTAGAGTTATTTGTAAAGTCCCACCATTAGGGGGCGAGCGGTCAGTTTCCGCTTGCCTAAGAGGGCATCAACCGGGTAACTGGGAATGGAAATTTTACAAAACGAAATAACTGGGACTCAGACTAGTTTTTAAAGCGATTTTGGTGGTTAACTAAGTTTCATCCTGTCTTTCCTTTTCCCTGAGCGCCTCCACTGCTGCTACATATATATATATATATATGTATATTCACTGCTCCTACCTGTACAACTACTATAATGACTCTCAAACATTGTGCATTAAATGCTGGAACTGAGTTCCAGGCTTTCATACTGAGATTTAATAAAATTTCCTTACTTTGCGGATATCACTGAAAGCGGGGATAGGGGGTGAAAGCATGCCCAAAGACGACTGGGTCACTTTACGGATAACTCGAACAGGGAGCAAAAAAATAAAATCATCCACTTGTTGATTTGGGCCCAAGACAGCAGTTTTTGCATGTACAGCAAACTAGGGATGTTTGTTCCACCTACTCCATCAATTACAGCAGTCAGAAAATCTACACAAAATCAAGGATCCTTCCCCATATCACATCAAAACTGGCTCCAGTCACATACTCCACTTGGCTACAACAAAGTGGCTGGTCTAGTTGGGATGCTCTGAAAAGCACACACATGGTGTCACTCACCAGGGTAACTTGTGTGTTGGACCTGGACGAGCCTCCCGCCCCTTTCAGACCAAGTACTCATTTGCCTGCTGGTGGTTTTTTTGGATTTTTTTAAGTGTAAATTAAACCCAAAAAAATTCTCTTTTTTTGGAAAATTTTGGCAAATTATTGATATGACACTTTTTTTAATTTTTATTTTTATTTTAAAGCACCCTCACCAGCAAACTTGGAGTTGAATTTGTTGGTACCTATCTGAAATCTGAATAGAGTCTGATCTTTAGGTGGTATAGGTCTTGTTTCATGTTTGACCTTGACTTCAACAACAAATTTGAGGAGAAATAGTTATTAGTAAATTCAACTTTTTTCTCTAAGGTTTTACTTGAATAACCCTTTTTTTTTTTCTTCCCCTAGAAAACCTTGGCCCATGTGAGACAAAGATCTTCCTTTTTCAACAACACTTTAAAATGGTTTGTGACAAATGGTTTTACTTGAATAACCCTTTTTTTCCCTTAGAAAACCTTGGCCCATGTGACACAAACATCTTCCTTTTTCAACAACCCTTCAAAGTGGTTTGTGACAAATGGTTTTACTTGAATAACCCTTTTTTTCCTTAGAAAACCTTGGCCCATGTGACACAAACATCTTCCTTTTTCAACAACACTTCAAAGTGGTTGTGACCATTTGTCAACGGTAGTTGATGCATGACTTTCTTTGTTTAAACTTAAGACAACTCATTGACAAAAATTCCAATTAACTTTAGGAAAAAAAATTCAAAACATTTTCATCATCACCAATTTGTGTAACCATCTTTGAATTTAGTTAAATGCGTAACATGCTTTGATATAACAACCTTTTGGAATGTAACTACATAGCCTAGGGTCAGCTTCCTCATTGACAAATTGAATAATTTTTTAAATTTTAGTTCTTTCTATATCTCTGAAATTTATATTATTTTCACGATCTACTATGATATTGGCATATGAAGAATGAAATTATTTAGATTGTAGCCTCCGATTATTACGATGATTCTCAACACCTTGCCTTCATATTTTCACAAAAAAACATTTCAATCCTTTAGGGATTATTTACTGATGAATTTGACCTCAGGGTAAAGTATACTGGACCCATTCCCATTGACCTTGTAGGCATCCACTTGTGGCCATGGTAGTGGATGTATAGGAAACAATGATGCAATAATGTATGATGTTTTGTGTTCATTTTTCTTGAAGTACGCTTTCATGTCGCTCAAGAGTCCCTCAAGAACCATTCCATTGTACTCCTTCAACACCTTTCAACCATTTTTTTTTCTAGACAATTTTTTTTATACCAAAACTTTTTTTTTTTTGGTTGTCAATTGGATAAAATTCTCTATTTTATTTTTTTAAAACACCAATTTTTTATATCAAAAATTCAAAAAACTAATTAAACTTTCTAATTTTTTAATATAAACTTTAATTTTAAAAGTAAAATATTATATGTATTTTTTAATTTTAAAAACCTTGCTTTAAACCCTCATGTCAACATTGTTTTTTTTCCAAATATAGGAACACCCCTTGTTGGTTGTGTCATTGCTAGTCCAAATTGAAGACTAGAACAATTATTCTTTCTCATTCAATCTCCATGCACATCACAACTTCATAAGCAACAAAAATTTAAGAGAACAATTAACATAATTTCCATACAAGATATTAGTTATTGCCTTTAGCAATAGTTACCTTTGATTATTTGAATAACAAATTGATAGCACCAAAGGCCTTGAAGGTCCCCCTTTCTCAATCATAATTCACATCCTCGAACAAGTAGTTCCAACTGCACTTTGAAAGGTACAAGCAATTTCCATTTCAAAGCGAAGTGTATAGCATAGGGGTTATTTCTATCTTAATTTTCAACCCTAATGGACCCACCTCTAATTCTCACTTCTCCTTTGTTACACCCTATTGGTAGTTGGTTATAGAAATAGGACATCAGCCTTTTGTTGGTGATATGACCTTTGTCATTTCATTTCTATTTTCACTCCTTATTTGCTTTAGTACACTATTGAAATAGAATTTTGACAAGTTTATTTTATACCTTGTGAATTAAAAGCAACTGATAATAGTGTTCAATTTTTTTGGAATGAACTTTTGGGGTTCTAATTTTTAAAACAATTGAACTTAAGCAGCATGCCTTGAATGAATCATATATTGTGTTGTCATTTAACGAGTTAGGGCAATGTAACTATCATGATTTTTTTAGTTGTTTGATTGTTAATTTTTCTTCATCTAGTCATGAACAAATCTTGTCCAAATTTGTCAATGTCACCAATATAGGATTTGCAATTTTTAAGTATAGTAGATTCTCTTTACTAATTTATTATTTTCTATGAGGAATGTAGGGTCCAAATTATTTTGATTTCTATTTTTGGTGCTTAAAAATCATGTGTATTTCTTCCATGGGCCCAACTAGTTGCTTAAAAATCTCCTTCTCAGTCATTACCTAGCTCTTTTCCAATCCTTCTTTCAACCTTGCAAAATCTTTTTCCACGCTAATCTCCCTCTCTTCTTTGTTGATGGGAGTGAAAGACCCACAATCTAAATGTTGTTTCTTAATCATTGCACATTCTTCACAAATACAATAAAACAAGAATATTCAAGAAGACAAACAAAATGCACAACATACAGGAGCCACACTAAGTAGGATTACCTAGGAAGTAATTAGGTTCAAAAAGTTCAAGTTGTTGCAAACAAATGAAAATGGCCATTCAGTTGTCACACATGGATGAAAAACTTGAAAATTCCTCTGAATATGTCAAATTATAGTTTTTTTCACAAGAAATGCCGAATTTTAAAATATTTTTATTTCCCCTATCAAACCTTTTTTTCAAAATTAAATAAGTATTGGGCATGGACTTGCCAAACTTGCTACATATATACAATAATTTGAACCAATTAGTTCACTATGTTTAAGCTACATAATGATTATTTCCACAAGCATAAATTTGATTTCCAACAAATTTGGTTGATTACAAATAATACTCACAATAATAAAAACCAAAGGAATGTTCATCTCCTAATACATGATGTGTATTAAAATGATTGGGAGGAAATATACGTGCAAATTTGTTAGCATTCAAAGAATGTATGTTTTGTACATTTTAATAAGGAGCATATAAACAAGTGTATATTTTCAAGCAATGTCCAAAGTATATACTTGTATCTATTGGAATAGATACATTTGGGGATTGCACATGAATTACCTAATGCTTAAGTTGTCTCCAATTAGACTTTTGCAAGTTCATGCACATGACCCCCTATACCTATATAGATTGCATTTTCTTGTTAATTGTTGATAGTGGGTTAGGGGTGTCTGAGACTTCATGTTTCAAATTTTCTAAGTTCCCATGTCTTATTTGGCACGATTTTCACCTTGAAAACATAGAAACACAATACTTTGAAAAATGGAAAATATACATGACAAATGCAACAAACATTAAAAAAAAGCAATTTACCATTTTCACATCAATATAAAAAAACATGACAACATCCATTTAACCTACAAATCCAACTTGTGCAAGCAACCCCATATTAAAATTGATAGCACAATTGTTGTATGCATTATAGATCTACCATCATATTTTTATCAAAAGGACTTGGATAAAGCCCACAAGATTAGCATGAAAGGTGAATGAAGATAAATTATGTTATGTATGAATCAAATTTAGTTTAGGAACTCATTTTTAAGGTTCCTTTAGTCCATGAAAGGGAGAAGATGAATTCATTCATATATTTATTTATTCATTAGTATACAAAACAATGTAGATTGCATTTGTAGTGAATATGGGGTAAAATCATGTCACAAACCATAATCCCATAGAAAATTTTCATCTCACTAGTTTCAAAAAAGAATTATAAATGTGTTTTTTAAGTTTGACATTTACTAATTATATATTTTTAAATGCCAAATTTCTAGAAATTACCTACCTCAAATGCCAAAAATTAAGAAAGTTATCTACCCACCAATGTAAAAAAATTGCATATTTGAAACAATTTGTGTAGGTTGTATTTATCATTTTTTTGCTCATGCTAAATAATATTTAATAGATAGGTGTTTACCAATTGCTTATATGCCTATGTTTAATAACAATTCCAATGTTTAGTATGATTCATTTAAGTTGTTGGATAAAATGGAATCTCACGTACTTGTAATCAAGAATTGTGATGAAAAGAAGAAAATGTGCAATATGTTTCATTTAGTGAAATATTTCATGAACATTGCATGAAATGACCAATCATCATCATTTGAACATATTATTAGTTCTTTTTTTTCATAAATTGTCATTTTTATTGCTAAGCTCAATTTTGAAAAATAAAATAGTGATTGGGCGTTTAAATGCTAAACCAAATAGGTATTATGTATATGTATCTCCAAATTTCCCAAGTGATTTTTGATGAAATAAACAATTTTGACTATTAGTTTATGAATTCAATTATCAACCATGCATATGTTTTGTTTACTACTTAAGTAAAAGAACTTAAGGCATTTTTTGTAATGTACTCTTCGAAAAAAACATTATAATTTTTATGGTGTGTGGCCTCCAACTAGCATCCCTTTGGTGGGGCCTAACTATTTGTAAACATGTAATATTTCCCCAACAAACGGGATGGAAGTAAATTTTTATCTTTAAATTACACTATTTTAATTAATCGATGAATACATGCTAAAATTCCAACATGTCTTCATGCCTTCAACCACAATGATAAAATATGAAAATCAAGTACCATGTCCTTGAGTTTGCAAATACTTGTGTGAAAGGTTAAAACATGGAACCCTTCAATTGAAAGGTGGATTTTAAAAACTTGCATTTAATTTAATCAAAACAAAATAATGTGATTGAAAGTTTGAAGGACAATGATGGTCTCCGACTGCCATTTTAAGGCATGCATTATAAAATTTGGTTGTTTTGATCTTAAGCACATTGGTTCCGAATTTGAAATATATGATGTCTACTATGCATTATTAAATGTTAATGCATAACAGGTAATCGCCCCAAAAAGGTAGTTTGTGATGCATCTAAAGTGTGTTCAAATGGATAGATTCCAATGTAACAAATTTGTTTTTTAGATTTGTTGCCTTGCACATATTTGTTATCCCATTCATTTTGCAAGTGCACTAAGTTTAATTGAAAGTGGCTAAGTGGTCTTGGTGCTACACCTTAATGGAAAATTGTAAATCTTCTTAGCTTTCACTTGCAATTGCTCAAATTTTGCTTAAGATTTAATGGGACCCAATGGCTTCACACATTGAAAATGAGCTATTAAAGTTTTACATCCAACAAAGGAACCACACCTATCACCATGTCTACAATTCAAACACTTGACCATGTGTTCAACAATGATGCCCTTGTGGTGGATGCCAAATTAGGTGAAATTTTGGGATCGAATGAAACAAAAGAGGGGAGGACCAAACCATTTATGCCAATGAAGAAGCTTTTTCATTCAATGACTCAAGGAATCATCAAGACCTTCCTAACTATGAACTTGAAAAAATACCTCACTCAACTTTTGATTTAGATGTCTTTAAGGTGGAAATATATTATCACAAAACACAAACCATCATCATGAGTTTCATTGGAGGTAAGATAACATATTAAAACATTGCCCCTTAGTTGTCAATTTTAAACTTTGTGACAAGTAAAGATAACATGGGAAGGTAGAATTCAAAATGGATGTCAAGAGGGGTTTTATCTTTTTTAACACAAATTCATGAAACTACTATGGGCACATTCACAAATTAAAACACTAATGTGCACCATTAGGTAGTCCTTATTTAGTGCTTAAATGGTCCCAAAATGCTCATGTTGCAATTCAAGATTGGTTGAACAATGTTTAAATAAAGATTAAATAATGCTTAAACAATGTCTTTTAGCATTGTAAAACATTAGTTACAATGATTTTTAAATGTTATTTTGGTATCTTATATTCATTGGATTACTTTCAAATTTATCCAAATGTTACATTGATATATTAAGAACATCATCATATAAATTTATCAAGCATTCATAAAACTTGGAGTTAGACATTATTTTAATTATTTAAACCTAAGCAATGGTTACACATTAAGTAATTTTGTAATTCATGAACGTACCCCTAAGTTAATTTTGGTGCTCAATCTACCCATGGTGCACCATGATCAATGGGTGAATGTAAATTATAGCGGACAAAGAAATGCACAATAAGATTCCATATAAATTTTTTTTATATTGTATTTTTACAATGTCATAAATCTAGAATTGTCAAATGTTCATTCCCAAAGCAAAAAAACCATCAAGTTTCCAAAAGATCACTAAGGGCCGTTAATTAATACATCCCAAGGCACACTATTGATGAAAATAATTATGGGAATTCCACAAAGATCATGTTGTAAATGACTTTTACCATTTTGCTTTATTACAGTGCTTATAAAAGTCCATAATAATATATTTCATGTTATGAATGGCATGGAAACTCGCATTTATGGTTCATCAACATGTAATCAATTTTTGGGTAGAAGATAAATGTTGTTCATTGAAGACTTTTATTTAGTGAATTCGTATGCATAATTTGTATGGAAATTTTCAATGGCAATGTTATAAACAAAAAAAATCCCCCAAATTTTGTATTTAATCATATATATATAATACCCTCGTTAATTATAGTTATTCAATGTGTAACAATTAAGAACTTTTTCATCAATGTGTGCTCAAATTTATTATTTTAACATTTGAACTCGAAAGGATGTAAAAAAAAACCTATTTGGTACATAATATTATGGATACTCTAGTTTGCAAACACCCTTATCATGAGTGGGTTAAAGCATTTAATCCAAATCACCCAATGCAACTTAAATTACCTACATGAAAATGTTACCAATTGAATCTAATTCAATGGAGGAGAAAGTTGCCAATCACATTGGCAAGGAGTTAGGAGTCAATCACAACAACCCCCGCACTTAAAACCCAAGGTTCTATGTTGCATTGGAGCTGAAAGGGGGTGCGGGTAAATAAACTATTGATTATTAATATCAATGGCTTTGATGTGGAAGTGGTAGTCAATTATGATCACCACATGGTGTGATGTTGGTTATGCATGTCATTAGAGCACCTAATTAAAAATTGCCCAAACTTGGGTGACATGCCGCACCCTTACAAGGTCCCTCACAATATCAAGGAGCAAGGAGGTCATCATGGAAACAAAGTCCATGTCAACCCATATCCATGGCATGACATTAGCCCTTGCCAATAACCATAAGGTTGAACATGTTTTAAACAAAGGAAAATGCAAGATAGGGGCAAAAAAATCTCTTGAAGGTTTCCAATTTTTTTGTTGTAAAAACCACCTTAGATTTTCAACTTGGCCAAATGGGAAAAAAATTAAAAGCAAGTGAAACAATCTATTGTTGTCTTAACAAGGGGGAATGAAGGTGGCAATGGGATGCACATGGCCAAGGAAATATATAGATCATTATTGGAAAAAAGACATGTGGATGAGAATGGGAATACCCCAATGCAAGAATCCACTATTGACTTCCCTCAACATTTGCAATATTCAAAGGCACATGTGATTGAGCAAGTCGACACTATAATGATCATTCCTAATCCTTTGACTACAAAAGTGGCCCTAATATCAAATGTACATGTGCCAATGCCATCCCCAACAAAGGCAACCTCAATCACATGCATCACTCCAAAGGGAAACCTAACAATTTAATGTAAAACATGTGATGTAGCCTTAGAAAAGATGTTGCAACATGCACCAAAAAAAACCTTTGAATTGGTTATTAGTCCAAATGCAAATTGGGAATTGATTTTCCCTTGCACCAACCATACAAGAAGGTGGATCCATGGCAATTAAAAGAATCTCATCAAAAAACTTTATGGCACAAGGGAAACCGAGTTTATTTAAAGATAGCAGTTGTTTATCGTGGGAAGATATGTCAATTGATGCAAATGTAATTATAATTCAACAACATAACCAAGATGATAAGGGGTAAATAAAGCTAACATTATTACCTTTCTAAATGTTATTAAAAACTCACAAATTGACTTGACTTTAACACTAGGATTAAATGTTTTTTTTTAACCAAAAAGAATTGAACTGTGTCGCAACTGCAAAATCTAAACATTTGAATAAATTAATGGTGATTACTAAGTAAATTGATCCACCTATTAATATTATGGACAATTGAAGATGACTTTTGATTGGAGGGCCCCTTCAAAATATTTTTGGCATCAACAAACTTCCTAGCTGATTTATAATCAAAATATTGATTAGAGATGTGATGCCATTAAACATCATGCAACTATCGAATAACATTGCTACATCATAAGTTGTATGTTTGACTATTTTCGTAATCATTAAAATAAAACCCCCATATTTCAACTACATTTTTCAACTTGGGTTCAATTATAATTATAATTGAAATGACCCTTCCAATTGCAATTTTTTTTTCAACTATTTTCAATTGTTTACTAAAATAATTGATAAGTACAAGTCAAAAGTGATAACCACATGTCGCCACCATGCAACAATAGCCATTTTTTACCATTTTAACTACAACATGAACACCATTACAATTGAAGGTTGTTTTCAAATGTAACCTCCCATTGGATGAACTTCATTTGTTAACAAATCATGACATCATCAAAATTTGAGTTGAAATTTCAACTATGTTTCAACTACGCCATTGAGTTGTAATTTCAACTATATTACATTTAGGTTAAATGAAGAGTCTAACCAATAGTTTGTTGGCATGTGACCCATGCAAGGCTACTTATCACATAAGCTTATACCTATGTTAAACCCGAATTTAAGTTAAGATCACACTTAAACTAGGCCCAAACCTAGGCTAGGTTTGGAACTAGGTTAGGCCCGAACTGATGTGCTCCCAAACTCCTTGAGGAACGCAAATTTGTGGGTCCCAAAGTGAAAAAATGGATTAAAAATATAATAAAATCAGGGCACTTTCCCTAGCTCGTAGCACTTTAGGGGTACAAGGGTGTGATGGAGCTCCAAGATGGGACTAGGATGAATTCACAAGCAAGAGTTCAAGATGAAATCAACCTGCACAACCAAAGAAAGAAAATGATTAGTGCAAGTTGAATGCAAGTGTTGCAACAAACTTAGTAGGGACATCTTTAAACACAAGCTTTACACGGCCCACAACCTTTGGGAGGAGGCATCACTCCCCTCCCTATATTATACTTTGTGATTTTCCATAGGGGCTACATCCAAATGGCATTTTTTTCTCATGACTCTCAAGTGGGAGTCTAAAAATTGGGACTATTGTTATCCTAACCTTTTTGAATGGTCATATCTTCTTCAAAACAAGCATATTTGGAGCATGTGAAGGCAATATCTTATATTCCTCAAAAAGATCTTTCTAATGGTGTATTGCATGCCCTAATTGTAGATCATTTGACCTTGCTTTAAGGTGTTCATGGTCGAGAGTTAAATTTTCAATTTGACTCCCGACCCTTCTTTTGATCATAACTCATGCATTTTAGATTTAAATGAACAATGTAATAACACTTTAGGCATCTACACTTCAAGACTGGTATTGTAGGGGCCCAATTTGGGTTTTTTTGCCTTTTCAACCAAGGTTTTGAACATTCAAGAGTTTCGCACAAATGGAACTCCCAAAGTGGGAGTGCACTTGGGAATCATTGGGCTCCATTTTTTGCATTCTCCCCTGTTTGTGAGAGTGTGTTTCACATCTGAACATATTTTCTTAACCGTGTGAGCCCTTACACTTTACATTTAGTTGTGAACCCAATGTTAGGGTTGTGACACGAACCTAGGCTAGGCTTATATTTAGGCCACCTAAGCTAAACCTAGACCTAGGCCAAATGCCACCTAAATAATGAAATCTTATTTTATTTTAGGTTTACCCTTTAGAATCAAACTTTTGTGATTAACTCATCCCAAATGGTTATTCCAATTTAAAGTTTTTTTTGTCTCCAACATTTATAATTCACCTCTTTATATATTTTAGAAACTTGTTGTGGAAAACAAATAATATGGGATAAACATTTTAATTGCAACATAGTTGCAATCTAATTGTAACCAAGGTATAATTTAACTAGTTATAACCCAGTTGTAATTTAGTCACAACTACCTATAGTTAACAACTACTTAGCTACTTACTTGCTTAACTAGTACCTAATTATCTATGTAACCTAGCCTATTACGCACCAATTAATTAGCTGACTTATTACATATTAATTAACCTAACATACTAACTAATGTAACATAAGTGGCACCTAGGTTGAGCTAAAATTAGACAAGGTGGCACCTAGGCTTAAACCACCTAATTTCTATCTAAACTTTAAAGACTTTATACCTACTAGTTAGCTTACTAATTAACATAATGTATGTGGCACCTAGGTTGGGCTTAAAGCCAAATAAGGTGGCACCTAGGCCTATACCATCTAATGTTTATATAATACCTAGCATATGTAACCTATAAACTTAATAATAAATAGGTACCTAGAGGTAGGTACTAGCTACCTAGCTAGGGACTTTTATAGCTAGCTAATAACTAGTAAGTAGGTATATAGTAATTAATTAAATGTTGACCCTAGTGGCTACCTACTAACTTCCTACTAAAGACTTATTTACCTAGTATTATAAGTACACATTAGCTAAATACCTAAGTATTAATTAAGTAAGTAACTAGGTATTTTATAAGTATCTAGTATGGTACCTATAGATATCTAATAGGCAGGTATATAGTAAATAGGTAGGTACCTAATTATTAATATTTAATAGGTACATAATATAAGTATGACCTACAACAACAAATATTCTTTAAAATAAACAACAATAATTATGTAACTATTCTTTGATGAGTATGGAGGGTATGTCTAAAAAGGTCAATCTTCCATAAAGGTGTAGGTTGAAATGTTGCCTTTTCATTTTTCTTGCCCACTTGGAAAACATTATCACATTTGAGTTCTCAACCATGGGTGTCCTTGGATTATGTAAATAACCGATAATGAAATAACCATCACAACATGGAACTGGTAATGTTGCACTTGTACTTCAGTTGATCCTCGTGGGATTTAAATTGGTCACAACTTTTTTTGTAGTCCCCACAAATGAAACATAAATGTACCTTGCATTTCATCCATCCATTGTCCTAACATATCATCCAACTACAAACAATGTTCAATTGATATAATCATTTATGTTCGACTTGTGGAGTTGTGGCATCTCCCAATTGAAAAAACAAAATTTACTGACATTGGACTTAAGTTGACCTATCGACTAAAAGTCTATTTGGGAAGTTGACAATGATACCCCGATTGGGGGAGGTGGTCCCCAAGTCAAAATTTGTTTCCAACTTTTGACCATCTCAATTGGTGGTTCAACTTAATTAACATCTCCCATTTTTAATATAAATTAATAAATTCATAGTTGTAATCCAGTTCAAAACAACACACAGTTGAAAGCTACTTGGTAAAAAAGGGGGGTTTTCTTTTTAGTGAATCTTGTTTTTAAAATGGATGAAAAAATTCAAATTGGATGGATGAAATATTATGCACATTTGCAACTTTTCATCCAAGTAGACTAATTAAAACCTTTTAAAATTACCTATATATTAAGCTACTTAATATATTTACTTTACATACTTATAGGTTGCCTACTTTTATATATATATATATATACTTCACCTAAATATGTAGGTGGTCTAAGCTAAGCGACTTACTTAAATAACCTAGTCCAAGTTATATATATGTAACCTAACCTAGCCACATGGCCTAGGTGCCATGTGGCCTATGCGGTCTAGCCTTAAGTGCAATGTGGTGAAACCATAGGCCTAACCTAGGTGCCACTTAACCTAGCCTAAGCACCACATGAGTCACCTAGGTCTAGGTTTAACCTATGCATCACATGGTATGGCATAGGTTGAAGCCTAGCCTAGGTGTCATGTGCCCTAGGTTTAGGTCTAACATGGGTACCACATGATGTGGCTTAGGGTCTAAAACCATTAAATGGTTCATTAAATTTAATGTTAATGAAATATATTATTAGTAAAACATAATAGTGTGTCAAACTTGAGGATTACCAAATGTAATGTATTGCCAAAACATTACTTACCAATTAGAATTTTTAGTCGAATAAATTATATATAGTTCCATATGTACCAATGAAAAAGTATAAAGCTCTTGATTTTGAAAATTATAAATTACTAAGTTTACTTCTTCATTATTTTTTATGTGTATATGATCTCCTTGCTTTAGAGATTGTGTGTATGTGTGTAATTGTGTATATTTTTGTTTATATGAGGAGTAGAAAAGATGAAATCTCATTTGGTAAGGTGTAAGAAATTTTGCAAACCAAGGTATACTATGGAAACAATGTTAACAATAGTTGTAAAGGTGTACTGTGTGGTAAGGTTTAACTAGGATCTTCATTATGATCTTGATTTGGTTATATTAGTAGTTGTAATACATTATACAAGTCAATGAAATCATTATAGAAACAAATGTTGCCTTGGTATTTCTAGCACATGGTGTTTGGAATAATACAATGGGTAAGAACCCAGTGGCAATATATCATCAAGGATACCTATAAATTTTATAATGTGCATCATCTTCCCCGAATCCAATATGATGTGTTGTAGCATTGCAAAATTTGTGTGTCTACTTTCGTTGAAGCAAGTCAATTACTCTTGAAATGCATTGAAAAATGGATTATGTTGAGGAGGGCATGAAACATGGGGATAATTTTATATCTATTGTATTGGATGCATTCAAAAATGAATAAGGTGGTTGATTTTATATCTTATCCAAAGGATGCATTGAAAAATGGCAAGATGTTCTTGATGGCCATTTTAGGTGATGATTATAAACCATGGCTAAGATAAGTATCACAAAATTGTATGTTTTGTTATTAGCTAAGGTTGTGGAATCTAGTTACATGGCAATATAAAAGCTTGGATTTGATGTGCTTGTGTGTTTTGAAAGCTAATCTATAGTTATGATGCAACATTTTTGAAAGATGGGTACTTGTATTGAATTACATATATTACAATAGGGGGGATCTTTGCCATCTAGAAAAAGGAAGTAATAGTAATAGCCTTAGTATGATAATCATATGATTTTTTAGCCAAAATTTGATGAGACATTTATCTTGAATGGTACATGATTTTAGGGAGTTTGATTTTGTAATTACAAGTATTGTGAACTCTGTGTTTGCAGTTATAGCGTACATATTGTAAAATGGGGTGGCTTGTCTTGGAATGGATAGTGTAATGTTACTATGATTTGAAACAATTTTCAATTGATCAAGGACTAAATTATGGCGGTGATAGAGATGCACATGGTGTTGCTTATGGAATCGATGTGTTATTGATAGTTATTTTGTTTTTGTTGGGATGTAGATGGTGTCAAACCTCTATCAAGGGGGCTAAGTAAGTGGGAATATACATACATTAGCACGTGAGTGAAAATTATTATTAGGTATGTTTTATTGCCCACCGCATGCATCCAATTCAACCAATTATATTTTCTTTGATAATGAGGTATTACATATATAGATTTATGGTATGCAAAAAATTGAAGATTGTATGTGCTTATCAATTGGCAATTCAATGCAACATTAGAATTGGTTTTTTTAATCCTCAATAGTATTGTGATTTTGAATCCTTATAGTTGCATTAGGGATTTTTTATAACATTTTGATGAAAGTAAGTGAAATAACATAGATACAAAATGTTAGAAAAGCCATGACAATCATTTGTGTCCCTATACCTTTGCAGGAAAGAATTTTACTTATAGGACAAGTGGGAGATAGTTGGGAACTTCTACACGTGTCAAACATAATATTATTGACATAGTTTCCTATAAAAAAAATTTGGAACAATTGTTGCCGAATGTTTTCAACAACTACATAAATGATTCGTAGTTTGAAGTTAATAGGTAGCACACATCATTGGTCATAGAAAGCCCATCATCAATAAGCACTTCTAAGACCTTCACCACATATATGCACATATGTATATCTACATATCAGGCAACATCAATTGAGCAATCATTGGATTGGTCAAATTGAATGAACTTGATATCAATTTATTTTAATGGACTTTCTAGTATCTTTCAAGCCTTGTAATTCATGGTGTTTACATATGTGATACTTAAAGGTTTAAAATAGGTTTTTTTAATGGGATTTTATGCATTATTTAAAGGTTTAAAAGAAGCTTGTTAAGTTTGAATTGGCTTTCTACATTTCCTACAAAGGTTTAAATTGTGTTATGTAGAAGATCTTTATTTTAAATTATATTCAATTTCAAATTTGCATTGAACAATTTTGATCATGTAGTTGCATAAATATCTAAAAGTTTAAGGATCTTTAAAGAGATGTGTATATTTACCAAGGTCAAATATATTAAGGTGAATGCATGGTTGAGTGCTTCACTTTTGGTGTCACAATGATCATTTTTGCAAAGTGCATTGTGTTTATGATGAATAACATAGTTTTGAATTTGTCAAAAATTGGTAGTATCTTAAAATGATGATTATGAAAACATGTGTAAAATTATTTTTTGAAAATATTGCATTCATTAGTAGTAATATACTTTTGAAGTTAAAAAAAATGGATTGGACAACTAATTAAATTGTTAATGAATTGAGGAATTCATATTAAATTCCACCCTAAGTTTTTTATAATGATTAAGTATGCATTGAAGAATGAAATAATAAAACTAGGTGTGATTTTCTTAAAACCTTATTCAAATGGTAATTATTGACTTTTGAAGGATCAAAGTTGGACCTTGTTTTTCAATCATCCTTTTGAAATGGATTTTATTGTTATTTTTCTATTAAAAAAATGCGTAATGAACATGTTTTCAAAATCTCTATTTTGGCTTTCATTCATATGGACTTTACAAGATTTTTTAAAAGGATTTCCAAGTGGCATCTAGCATAACAAACGACATTAACAACTTTTGATATATGTTTTAACTTAAGAGGTTTCATAAGAGGGTGAACATTTAGTAGTCAAATATTATGTCGCAACCCTAGCCTTGGGCTCATGACCAAGGCAAAGGTTTGTAAGGTTGTGGGCCAAAAAGAAGCCTGGGAATGAAGGAAAGTGTGAGGGAATGAACCTTCACATTCCCAAGGGAGCTTCCACCTTGGGAGTTTGTAGTCTTGGTGGACTCTCAAATTTTCAGAGAGCAATTGTAAAGGTCAAAACCCAATGGATTGAAAAGTTATTTATACCATTAAAAATTTATTGAAATGGAGATGTCTAAAATGGGCTCACATGACCCATTTGGACACTTGAAACACAAGTTATGGCCAAAAGAAAGGCCAGGAATCAAATTGGCAGTTTGATTCCCGACCATTAAAAATCAAGAATCGACCCCATTTCCTTGCATGCAGGTGACATGCAACATAATGTTGGAAAGCTCTTGACGAGGACTAAAACTTTTTGTCATACCTCATTTCAATCAGAGGTCTACACACAAAGTTATGGGGCCGCAAAGTTGCGGGAATCCTAACTTTGGGAATTTCGGGATTCCCATTTGGGAGTCCCAAGACAAAATGTCATTTAGATGTGGGCCTCATGGAAAGGCACAAAGTATACTATAAGGGGGAAGGTGGTGGTTTTTCCCCCAAGTCCAAGTTGTGGTGAGTCTTATGAGTTTGAATTTGTTCATGGCTTGTTTTGGCACCAAAAGTGCTCCAACTATGCATTAACCAACTTGTTATTTGGTTTTTTGCAGGTCTGTGTGAGTGATTAAATGTTTGTCATTCTTCCTGGTCCCATCTCGAAGCTCTAGCATGCCCCTTTACCCCCAAAGTGCAACGAGTCAAGGAACGTGTCCCCAACTCCTTGCTCTTCCAATGTTCTCACTTCATACTCACATTTGAGTCTATCAAGGAGCTTGGGAGCGCATCATATTACAATATTGAAATCTTAGAAATTAACAGCCATGTCCATTTGACCACTTTTTAAAAACTCAATATGGACTTGTATGGAATGTATATTTGCCAAAAATGGGTTCAACCATACATTCACCCAAAATGGGTCATAATTTTTAGTCATTTCAAGTTTTTTTTTCAAAACATGGACATATATTGATTTTACTTAAAGTGCATGCACAAATGGGTGGACCAATTTGGGTGTCATGCAAGCCAATTACGGGTGGAAGCACACTACATTGTCCATGAATGTTATCATAAGGCAATTTTTGCAAGATTTTGGAATTTGTAATTGCAATGTGATTAAATGCAATTGATTAAAATGAAAAATCACTCAACACTACAAACATTGTATGAATTTCATAGTTTTTTTATAACCATAACATAATGGACTTTCAAAGGAATCACCAAAAACTTGTAACAATCCATAATTAATGACTATGGATTCCATGCACCTTCAAATAATTTTTTTAATGAGTAAAGGATTCAATGGTAATATAATGTGATAACATTGATACCAAGGAAGACTTTTTGGAAGGATTTTGATGATCAAATTTTTTTTATGTACCTTTGATTATGGTTTTTTCTTGTAATTAAATCCTTTATTTAATGAAAATAATAGTTTAAAAGCTCATCTTTCAAATTTCAATTCTCCATAAGGGAAAATGGGGTTGAATTATTTTTTAAACAAATTTTTAATGATAACTTGTAAAACGACTTGTGTGATTCAAGGTATCATGCTTTCACACTACCTTTGCAATGTTAATTTATACAATTAAGGACTTTCACATGTGCTTAAAAATGTTACACCTTAATGTGTTTTCACCCTTCTACCTTGTGGTTGCCATTGCAATGCCCATGTCATTTTATAGGTTTAAATTTTTATTAAAATGGATTTGGTTAAAAATATCTTAACTTGAATATCTACATGATGCACAAAATCATTTTACAATTTTTTTTTAATTTGTAAAAACCATGGACTTGAACTCAAAACTCATGGATTACACCTTTGACTATCATTTTTATGTGGACACAATTTCTTAATTTTTGGGCCACCATTGAAATTGAAGAACTCCTGTAAGAATAAGAAGATTGTGATGAATGGAAACAATACTACAAAGTGAATATAACCAATTTGCAAAGACAATACTCCTCATGTAAGAGATAGTAAACAATCTGAATTCACATATCTAAAGATTGTACTTAGGTTTCGTCGTAGTGGATAGATGCAACAAGATTCTTTTTTTGTGTGGGCAAGATCATCCAATGCGGGATAATTACATTTCTAGAACAAATATCATACACATTTTATAATGCCAACACCTTCCGCTCCCAAGGTACTTGTGCATTCATCGTGGATAATACCAATTTGACCCGTGTTTATTATATCATCTTCAACATCCTTTGTCTACATACATGATTCTATTTCTTGCCCAATAAAAAATCCTTGGCAATATCACTTGTATGAAGTTAGGGGGAAATTGAACTATAGCTAAAATTGTAACCATGACCAATGTATGCTCATGTATTGTACCATAGGAAATTGGCATGTGCATTATATAAACTAAAATGTCAAAATTCAAAGGGGTGAATTCTCTTGTAATTTCCCCGAGCTAGTAATATGACACACTTAAATTGGTCATGTTGTTGTTGTCAATACTCCAAAGGTAGAGTGTAGAAAAACATTAACATGTACATCAACAATGTGTTCAAACTTGGGTTATAGATCTAGGATGCTTTAATGATGTGTTCATGATTAGGTTGTTGGTGGGTCTAAGACACTTCATTCCCGTGTTTTTTTATGGAGGTGTGAATTGAATATAACATGTGCATGACATTAGTCCATGTGTTTGCTATTTGTTGCCATATTAATGGGTGAAAACATGGTAAAATATACACACAAAAAATAGTGTAAGCAACAAAATATTGGGGTCCCTAAATAAAAAGGACTAAGTAGATGATTTTATGGGGATAACAAAAAAAAATTGGTACAATATTTTTAACTCTTGTTTACATGGACTTCAAAAGTTGAATTATTATAATTGAATGTTTAAAAAACTACTTGCAAGTACTTGAAAGTAAGTGAAATGTTTTTGCAAATATTTGGTTTTTTCGAGCACCTTAATATTAATATGGTGAACCTTTATAAATATTTATATAGTTATTTGAATTTTTTTTCATAACTAAAATCATCCCCAACCCTTAAAAAAATGATGTAATTGTTGGGGATACTTTTAGAGTATTTATTCAAGTTCAAGTAATATGATAAAAATTGCTTTGAAAAGCTAGAGGGAGGTTGGCTCGATGCCCATGAAAAAAACTAAAACTTTCATTTGTTTTGAAATGCCATAAAAAGGTCAGAAGTTATAAATTTATTTTTTTGGTGTTTTCAAATAAAAAAACAAAATAATAAATATGTACAAAATATCTTGCTAGCACCCTAATCCTCTTGAAAATGTGGTGTTGTGTACTAATGGACCCAAGATATGTGTTTGTTTTTTTTTACATTTGATGTCTTGTACAACCATGAGAAATATTTTGTCAGGGTGGGAGAAAGATAAGGTGGACCATTTTTTGCATCACACTGTAAGGTTTTGGAGAGTGTCATGCATTAGCATGTCATTGATTTGCTATCAAATCATCATTATGCCAAATTTTCCATTGAATTAAGATCTTCAACTTGAATAAGAAGAAATTTACATAAAAATTATAGAATATATTCTCCAAATATAAAGTATTGAAATTTTGAAATTGAAAAATATGGACTGGTCTTTTGATTGTGGTTTGATACAAATACAATATTGTTTATAATTTTTTTGGGACTCAATATATGATATATAAAGCAAAAATAACATACATGGAATATATATATATATAAACCCAAATAAAGACTTTATTTTCAAAAGTCAACGTCATATTCATTATTTGATGGATTTTAATATTTTTTTTCTTAACATGCATGTTAAAGATTTATCTAGTACAGATTTTATTCACATAATATTTATTATCTAATTAACCACATTTGATCCCCCACTTAAACAATGATATCACATTAGACTACAATTTTTAACATTTTTGAATGAACTTTTTGTGGATTATTTATTTGCTGGAATTAGTCCACCTTAATTACCTTGCAACCACCTGTTAGCACAATTTAATAAACACTATAACCGACTATCCAAAAGTGACATGAAGTTTTAAGCAATAAATTAGGTCCCTAATATAACTATGATTAACAACCAAATATGGGTAATAATATCTAAGCATGCATGTGATTATATTAAGCATTCTACTATATATCTACAAACTTCATAGTCCCAAATTCATGCTAAGGGGAGATGCCAAGTATAAACACAAGTGAACAAATAAGAAAACAAAATGGGACTACCTTCATTAGGCAATCCTACCTTTTAAAAAAGAAAGGAAAGAACCTCATAGAGGGTACCATCACTCTAAGATTCAATGTTATGGTAAGAAGGTAGTTGCATTCCTACCAAGTTCCCCTTCTATTGTAAATTATTCCAATAGGAATGTGTTACCTTTACTAAATGTATTTGTTGCCTTCCACTATGGCTACTTTCCATATTGTTGCATCCACCATCTAAAAACTTATTTCCCAAAAAAAGAAGTTATATATATATCAACATAAAATTAAGAGCTATAATATTTTTTATCAAAGAAAACTAACTACATTTACTTGCAAGTAGGTATACAAAGGTCAATACAACAAAAAAAAACATATACAATGCAACAACCCTTCTTGTAATAAATGATACATCAAACACCACTACAACAAAAAAATGTCCATGTACGTTAAGTGACTTCATTAAATTTTGAATGAATTCACCGATTTAAGGTAAACAAGGATTAGTTGGAAAGTAATGAATTCACTGGTTTAATGAACGGGGACTAGTAAATTGCACCCACATATCTTTCTCTCTTGCAATAATTTGTATAACTCCAAGAATCCATAAGAGATACCAAAACCCAACAAGGTTCCCCACCATCCATTAGTTCCCAAGGGCACCTCATCTTTTCCTACAAAATAAGCTTAACATCAAAATCTCCTCTACAAAGCCCTAGTTGGTGACAAATTGGTTGTTAACCATTTTATCCTTAAAGATTAATTAGTCCAAGTAATTTCATCTCTTAATAAATAAATAAGAGATGATAAGTCCAAGACTGTCACTAGTAACTAAAAACTTACGAGGATGCCCATTACATTAGTTAGATTACTTGAAATTGTTTCATTAACAACTAGCAATAACTTGTAAGCATTTTGTATGTAGTCTATTTAAGCACAAAATAAGTAACCTTTTAGCAATAGTAGGAACAATTCTTCACCTTTAGTATTATCCAAACACTGATGGTAACATTTAGCATAAAAGGCTTGATCTCCATACATTTGTACCAAAAACTTGTAAGCACAATGCCTACTTTCCAAGCTTTCACTATAATTTGCAAACATTTAAGTATTCAAGAGGACTCCAATAACTTGCAAGCAGTACATGAATATTATCATAACATTTGATCTAACAAACAAGCACTATGAGTATTATATATCCAAGCACTCAATTCAGCTTGCAATAGTGCATTTATAGTTGACCTACCACAGTAGGAACCATGACACAATCTTGTCTTATGTTCATGTGTTTTGAAGAAAAATTAATGTTATGAGATGATAAACAATGAAATGTCATGCTAATCTATGTCTTATTCATATGACATCCTTACCCTAGTGACCATTCATTCAATATAATTTAACAACTTGTGTAATGTGAACAAGGACAATTGGAAACTTAGATAAAGGTTAAAAAAACATTAATTCCTTGTCCTTGTTTATCTTTTGTCAAGTTGTAGGTTGAAAGTTTGTGAAACTACAAGAAGTATTGCATGTACCAACTTATTGAACAAAACTACAACTAATCCATTTGTGATAAAATGCTTAAAAGTAATTGCATGGTTAGGAAGTGGGTTTATTTTACTTAACAAAAGAATGCTTGTTTTCTTGATCCAAATATTTCAAATTTTATTTTCCTTGTGTTCATGGGAAAGATTCATCCATGAAAAGCTAAAGACTTTTGTTGTTTTAGGAAAAAACTAATGGAGGAGTCAAACCTTTTAATTGGCCTAGAACCAACTAACTAACATGATTTCAACTTCTTTTAAGACTAATGTACACCATGGTGTTGAATGGCTAAGGTTATTGTCATTCCAAGAATTGTAAAGCTTGGGATCTAGAGTGTGACCAAATGCTCCTACACATTATTTTGCTTATTAGAAATGTTTTAAAATCTAATTTGAGAAAACAATAAAGTTTTCTATGAAGAAAAGTTATGAACATTAGTGGTCATTGGTGCAAAAGGCATTAGTGAGGGTTCAAAAACATAAGCAATGCATTATAATATTAAAGGATCTTGTGTGGAATGTCATTTTGGTGGTTAGATTGTTGTTTGAAGCATTTTGTCAAAAGCCCTTCTTAAAAAGGCAACCCCAAATCTCTAATTACAATGTTGATTGAAAAAGGAAAAGGCCTCATGATCTCCACCACCATGAAGATTTATTCCTATCGTAAGATATTATTGCCAAATTGCCAATTGAAATCTTGAAAAAACGTGGTTGCTTTGTTTGTTTTTGGATTTTTCGGAAATACCTTGGAAGGGGAAACTTGAAGCTTTCCTTAGAAAGGTGATTTGAAAAAAATATATTTGTGATCTCCATCAACATTTCAAGTGCCTTACTATTCATTGGCTACCTACCATCACCAAAATTCATGGTTTGAAGAAAAAACTTACTAGATATTTTTTTGGGAGTTTTTTGCAAGGACTTCGAAGGCACAACTTCAAATTTGTAATTCATAAAATCTCCATTGATGTGCTTGAGGTGAGCACAAATCTTATCTTGCCATTGTTGACCTTGGAATGTGGCAATGGCTTCTCAAATTCTTGATTCAAACAATAGTTTTATTTTCATCTACTACCTTCATTCAACATATCTCATCCGCTAATGACAATGTGAACCAACTTGATTTTCATCCAAGGGATCTCATCTAAGTTCTTCAACAAAGTCCATCCTCATCCATTGATGGACCTCATCCAAGGGCAACATGGGTTCATCCATCAAGTGTCATCCACATGATTTTAATTATAATTTCAGAAAATCAAAATAAATAAATATTTCTCTAAAATTGAAAAAACAAAAATAAAATTGTCCAAACCTAGATTTCAAAATTTGCCCAAACCTTATATTCTTAAATTTGTCCAAAATATATATTTCTCAAACTTTGGAAGACAATTACCACTAAGTTTTTAATCTTTCTCAAGGGAGCAAAATTTCTATTTCAAGATTTAAACCTCGACTTTCCAAATTTTTCTTGAGAAAGTAATTTTTGGAGGTGAAAATAATTTATGAAAAATAGCCAAATTTTCCAAAAAGCAACATGTGTTAAATTTGTTATAAATTTTGAAATCTAATAATTTTCTCTTATCATGTTGGATTGAAGAAATTTCTTAGACATTAAGTTTAGATTTTTAAAGCATATAATCGAAGTTGTTACAATTACATGCACAATGGGTTGAAGCTATATTTTCTAGTATGTTAAATTGGTATGTTTGGATTCAAAAGTAAATGAATATTTCTTGAAGTTCAAATCCAATTCCTTTTTTTTTTATTGTTCATAAAATTTGTTTTGTTATTGATTATGACCAGATTTGATCATTAAATCCAATTATGTTGATTGTTGTGTGACATTAAAATTAGGTCCATGAACAATTGACTATTTATGTTGTTCCCATAGAATACGTGGAAAACATCAATCGTGAGGTATGCTTGTTTTTATAGGTTGAACGTATAAGTCACTTGAAAGCCCATTAACCTTAAAATTCCCAATATTACCTAAGGTTAAGGATAGGGATTAAAGTTAGGTAATGTCAAGGTAAGAGTCTTTGCATCAACTATGTACATCAAGGGATGAATGTTTACATTAATGGTCGGAAACAATGCTTTGAATGTTATAACAATCGATAAATTTAACAGTTTTTTAATACATTTTTTTCACAATTCTTACAATTCATGTCATGTTGAAACATAAATTAAAACATTAGCTCGAGGAGGAAGGGGGCTAGATGGGGAATGTTCCTTAGGCCAAAATCTTTAAAAAACACAAATTCCTAATATGAACAACCCCTCTTGCCTACACTTACTAGACTATAAAAAAAACTTCAAGTGAAAGGTGATAGCCTTTCCACATTAAAAAAAAGTAATGAACTTGAAGTTTATTAACTTACTAATTAATGGTTGGGCATGGGACAAGGCTAGTATAAGTTGCTTCTATAATTTAGGTATATGGGAAATCTTTCAAGTTAGTTTCAATTGCAAGAAAATACATAGGTTGCACAATAGTGGTTGTATGCAAACTTGCAACTATTACTATTCATCAAATCATTCAAAGGTTGAGAGTGAAGAACAAACAAAATTGTAATTAAACCAGGCATTGCCATCATGGATTGGTAATCAACTTATTTTCACATCCACTCTAATCATTTTAGGTGTGAGTACATTTAATACTAACATGGAGGATCATGGAGGACGTGGAGTTTGAGACGATTACTCTAGGAGAATAAAATCCATTGCCTTCACAAACACATTTCAATTCTTATACAAAAACCCAAATGTAATGGAACCATTCCTTTGACAATTGGTGGGCATTGAAGAATTGCTTTCACATATGGATCATGAGGCATTACATGCATGCAATTTGTGGTCAACTCAACACCAAGCATAATTGAACATGGTGAAAATTTATTAACAACAGTAGATTGAATTGACCATAGCTTTCAAAAAGGGGAAACCATTGTTAAAATCCATTCAAAAATCTACATCAACATCCATTCTAAAGTCCTTGTTAATGTCAATTTTCCTTCTTTTGATGTTTATAGATTGCTTGGTACATCCCCTATGTGAGATTTTGATTTCCACAACTCCTAGGGACACATATAAGTTCCCACACAAGATGACAATATCTAGTAGAAAATCATCTTCAATGGTAACATCTTTATGCTAATACCCGCAATAGAAATGCCAATTTCAACATGAATAACTTGCTACATTTATTTACATTCCATTCAAGATTCTAAAATAACATCTATTCATAACCATAAAATCAATATTTCGTTTTCCCCACTTAAGAATCTACAACAATAAACATGCAAAACTTTAAGTAAATTAAATGTATAGATCCCTTGGAACATCACCATGAAATTTTAATATGTACTTCTAGGGACAAGTTCAATGGGCACCCAAAAAAAAAACATCCAATGGAAAATCACACACCTTCTATTAAAATTTACATGTATCTTCCACTATCACCTTTAATTTTTGTTCATATGTAGCTATGTACTTTTATGCCTCTTCTATAATATGTTTTGATTCCTCCATGCTAAATTGCAACCCAATTAACCCTAGCACATTATCTACATACCTTTGCAACAACAAGTGGATATAAATCACACAATACAATGTTACGTATGCCACCTTTTTGTTTCATATGGGGAGATTTCATATGGACACATATTACAAGCCTTTATGCATTGACCTTTGCTAATATTTACAATCAAGGGCTTGTTTTCAAATTGTGTAAACACCTTTCCCCCACCAAGTTAGACAAATATTCCATGCTTCCATTTTTGAGTTTTCCCACATATCTTATGCACACCTTTTCTTGTAGTTATGTTTTCTCTGCACGTTTCTGCATAGTTTGTTCTTCAATGGTGGCGTTTATTGTGTTATTGGTGTTACAACCTTTGCCCATGTTATTTAATATCTTTTTTCTTGTGCAATGTATCCTCTAACCAATCACAACATGGATTCATTGTTGGTTGGTTGAAGTGCACCATAGATCTATCAATCCAACTTCTTCAACTCCTTGGTATCAACATGAAGGAGAGGGTTAATAAGCTTGAAACTAAGCTAATTTGGACCAAACATATTTGTTAAATCACTTAATGTTGAAAAATATTATTCTACAATAATCCATTTCCTTCCAAGGTGAAAAATCAACATCATCCTTTTTCTTCCTCTTTTTTCAACACTTTGGACAAGCTAATTTAAAAAAAGAAACATTATAATAAATTATTACAAAATGTGGGTGTAATTAACTAGTCCCCATTTAGTGGACCATAGAATTCATTACATCCCCACTAGGTCCCATTCAATGACACCAATTAATTCACTCAAAATCCAATGAAATCACTTGGTGTATAGGGATGCATTTTGTTGTAGTGAAAAGAAGGACATGTACACAAAACACTTAGAACTTGACTTAAACCTAAACCTAAATCCATCATGCATAGTTCAAATGAATTACAAAGCAAAACATTACATTTGGTTGCCACAATGCAATAAAAACCCTTGTATTGTGATAACAATGTAACTTGCCCATGTGACAAAATGAAATGAAATATGTTGCAAGAAAATTTCTTACATGGCACAAACATTTGAAGAAGGAAAATTTTCATTTGATATTTGTGTTTGTGAAGGAAGATTAACACAATTGCACATATGGTGCATGTATGAAAGAGGGAGACAATAATAAAATAGGAAGACCATGATGAAGGGTGAAATTGATTGACAACGAACCCTATGCTTGCAAAATGTCTATAGGAAGAAAATGATCCTATAGATGGTATGTGTGTCAAGGAAGAAGATGATGTTGATGGCACTATTACAAAATGTGAGTGTAATTCATGGGTCCCCATTCAATGGACTAGTGAATCCATTATCCTTGTTTAGTCAAATCCAATGAATTCATTCAGAATCTAATGAAATTACATGGTGAATAGGGGACACATTTTGTTGTAATGTGGAAGATGGCCACAATGAAAAACCCAGCTACTAGCAATGGAAACAACTAGTATGCGTTGACATGAGGAAGATGACCATAATTAACATGTGTGTGAAAATGTTTTACATGTTGCATGAATGTTGGCATAAATTCAAAATCCCATGTAAACATGCAACAAACTTGTTTCCAATGTCAATTATGGGCGCAAGCAAGGTAGAGTAGATGATTCATTGTTATGTATAAAAAATATTTACAAGTAGCCATGATTTTTTTAAAAATGTATTGAAAGTAGAAATTTTATGTTGTACAATAATTAACATGAGGATAATCTTTCATTCTATATTTAAAATGTTGAAAACACCATTTTGAAAGTAGAATTAAATCAAAAAATTTAAAATGTTTCTATTTGCATAAGATGTTCTCTTTCACAAAATGAGTTACATGTAGATGAAATATCAATTTAAAAAAGTTTCAAGTTAGTGGTGCCCTAAAAGATACTTATGAATTATGCATGTTATAACCATAATGTATCAAAAATTTAATATGAAGTAGGTTTGAACAACATTTTGACCCAATTACTTTCAAACATACTTTCAACTTACTTTTATGATACCAAAGTTGTTTAAACTTTATATCCAACTTCCCATAAACAAAATGTAGTGACCTATGGTTTCATATTTCTATTTCAAAATATTTTGAATCTAATTTATTGGGTTTGCATTAAAAATTGTTTCATTTTTTCATTAGATTTTGGGTGGATTTTATTTATTTTTGGTCTACTTTACTTTGCTAACACCTTCATGTTAAGTCCATCCATCCTACTCAAGCAATTATAACATGCCACATCATTTTTTTTCCAACATGAATCCTTGCTCATGAATCAACCGAGCATGTAGGTATGGTTCATGTTAGCATGGTTTGACCTTAATGTGTTCTTTTGCTTCTATTTTTGCTTGTCTTAACTTTTTTTCACAAATCACCAATACAATGTTCAATTCTTGATCCTATTGGTGTGCTACAAAATCCATTGGATCAATGAACAATGCAATGTTGTTTTTCAATCAAAATCTACTTTTGGAGTCTTTTGACCTCTAAGGACAATGTTTGATTTATCAAGAATTGGCTTTTCCTTCAATCTCTAGTTGTATTGGTTAATTCATTTGCTCCACAATCTTTTTTCCCATTTTTTTTTTATATTGTTGATCTTCCATTAAACCTTATCATTAAAACATCAAAGCCATTTCATTGGCTATCATCGATTTAATGTTACTTCTATCAACAAGTTATGTGTTTTCGATAATAACTTCATTATTGATGGTTTGTCCACCAATAAGTTGACTTTATCCAATTGCTCCAGTGTGATTTCTTTTAAAATGTCCTTTGTTCTTGATTTGGTTCATTTGATACCTAATGAAAAACCATCTTCTAACTTGTGCTTTGACATGATTTCCTCCAAAAGTTGTTCCTTGAAGTATTCAAATTCTCTACTCCGAATGACAATGATCATCTTCTTATATGGAAATCACAAAGATAAATGAAAAATGCCAACAAAAAAAAATAATCAAGTCCTAGGCGATTGATTTCTTCTTCAACTTCATTGTTTTCTTCAAAATTCCATTGCAAAAGTCAATTCTTGCATTTAATGTACCAATATTTCCATGCTCAAACAAAGCTCCATTCATGTTCCTCATTAATGTGTTCTCCATCTTTTGCATGAATATTAAAAAATTTGTGGATTTCAAATATTTCTTTAAATGTGTTCCAACTTTTCCCACCTATCTCCAACATTCAAATGATGATGAATAAAGGAAATATTTTGATAAACCTTAAGTTATGTAGCATTTCTTGTTTTACCTCCTAGTTTAATATAAGTTTGTTGATAAACACATCTTTTTTAAAGGCCAAATGTAAATTTCTAGCTTTTGTTTCCCTTTCATGACTTGTTTCTCATCTATTCCCCTAGTAAAAAAATATAGTCTTTTAAAGACTATGGTATCAAACTTTTCCCATTCTCTTTCAAGTTGAACACGATGTGTTTTATTTGCCCAAGCTTTCCACGTGCATATGTTCCAATCTTTAAGGCGACTTTTATCCTTAACAAATGTTTCTTGCCACACGTTATGTTGGCAACAAATATGCTTAAACTCCTCTCTCTCCTCTATGAGTAGGTACCTAGGTTGAGGCCAATCTATCATGCCTACCAACTTCTCACTTCTCCTCATTATTTCTACTATGCCGTAAAGGGACATGTTGCCATTTTTTTGTTTCGTCATTGGTCATGTTTTTTCCAAAACTTTGTCACTTCCCCTATTTTTTGATGGATAATAAATTAAGATTGTTGGTTTCTTCATTTATGTGTCATTTCTTCTTCCCTTAGTTACTTGACTTTTCAATGGGTATTGTGGCTTTCTTTGATCCCTTTGGTTACAACATGAACCTTTTTTTGGCATCATATTCACATTACATTATATTGTTATAATGCCAATAATACTAATAGTTTTTTTAGTTGGGCAATGGGATTTTAACTTATTGATATTTATTAATGTAACATCATTGTTAGCTAGAATATGTAGTTGAACAATATTATTATTGTAGACATCTTCACCTAAAAGGTGCTAGTCCAAGGAAATTAAATTTCTTCATTTGATTTTGGGGTATTTGGGTAGCCAAATAACGAAATCTCCATCGCATGATAAAACTTGAGATGCTTTTCATCATCTTGTTGGTGACTTTTCAATAACTGTATGTAATCCATAATTTTTCATCTAATTATTTTAATATTTCATCTAAACCAATTATAATGCATTTTTCATATTTCCATTTTGCTTAATAAATTTTCAATTGGTTAGCACCGAAAACTTGTTCAAAATAATATTGGCATTAATCCATATTCCAATTTACAAGGTCTATGTTGGGTTGTAACCTTATAAGCCATTTGATAAGCCCATCAAAAAGTGGATAAGATTACATCCCAATTTGTTTGATTAACATTAACCAATTTAGTGAAAAATTGTTTTAAGGTTTTATTGGTTGACTTTGCATGGCCATTACCATGTGGATAGTAGGTAATAGATTTATGATGCGTCATCATAAATTCATTAACAATTTTTTATAATTATAATGTTGATGAAATGACTATCATGGTCACTCACCAAATGATGCTATTTTCATTAAGAAATATAACAAGGTTTTTCTTTCATATTATTTCATATTAAAACTTTAACCTCCACCCATTTTATGGTATAATTAGTAGCCATAATATATATCAATTATCAATGTTGGTTTGATGATGCCCATGAAGTTTAATCCTTACTTCATAAAGGGTTCAAATGCCATAATAAATTGAAGAGGTTCTTTCCCACTTCTAAATATGGGTCCTAATTGTTGGCAAACTTCACAACTTTAAAACAATTCAATAATGTATTTTTATAGGGTAGGCCATTAATCATCAACTATCATAACTTTATTTACAATTGTGTTCACATTAAAATGCTCACTGATTAGTCCTTCATGGAACTTAATTAGCATTGATTTAGCTTTGGAAGGCATTAAACATTGTCTTTTAATATTGCATTTGGGCCAAATTTATACAATTTCTCCCCATATAGTGTATGGGGTCTAGATTTAGCAATGATTTGTTTCCTTATTTTTTGTCCAATATTTCATCCTCAAAACAACCCTTTTGTAAAAAAATTAATAGATGAATACAAGTCTATTGATATTGATAATAGGGTAGCATTTGGTAACTAATATTCCATTCCAACAATTGGTTTACCATTATCAATTTGGGATAATTGGTCAAGAACAAATAGACTCATTTGGGGTTATACGTTACTTTGAAAATCTTGCAAGAGTAATAACCATCTATTTATTCTTCTAATGAATATTTTTCTATTCACCAAATATGGTAGAGTTTGATGATCTAAAAAATCATCACTACAAAATGTGGGTGCAATTCGCTACTTGTCCCCATTTAGCGTATTGATGAATTCACTCAAAATCTAGTTAAATCAATTGGCATACATGGATACATTTTGTTGTAGTGAATGTAAATGTGTTATTAAGAAGATAACGTTGAATTTTTTGGATAACATAAATCATGGCAAGTGTTTTTTTTTTTAGTAGTAGAATATTTTTCTTAGCATTTGTCAATAGTCGACTAGCATACTATATTGGATGATCAATGGTGTTGTCCACATTTTGAGCTAATATAGCTCCCACAACATAATTGGATGCATCTATAAACACATGGAATTCTTTAATCGAGTTTAGTGCAACCAACATTGGTAGATTGTTCATAGACGTTTTCCTCCATTCAAAGGTTGCAATTTTATAAAAAAAAATTCAACCATCCTAATTTGATTATAACCATTGTACCCATCCATAAATGATTGCATCCCACGACTTGTAGTATGGTCAAACACCAAATCCACAAAAGTTAAGTAGAATGGATTTTTTTATCATTTATGCATTAAATTTTCTCCAGTCAAGTGGTGCAAGAATGAATGGACCAACATTTGGATTTTTTGAAAAACTTTATAGCGTGCTTGTCATTCTAATGACCATATTTGATAGGTAAATTTATTTTTTCTCTATAGGGACTTAGTTTAAGGATACCAACTTATATATATATATATATTCCATTTATTATATTTCCATAATCAAGAAAAACACAAAAGATATGGACTTTCAAAGTCAAACATTATGGATTATAATCTTGACAACATTTTTTAATATGGATTTTGAAATAGTCCAATCATTTATGATGTGTTGGTTAAGGACTTGATTTTGGTTTGATAACATAGTAAAAAAATTAATTTTCAAAAGTTTTGCATCATGGCATTTGTAACATTTTACCTATGGATTTAAAAATAAACTAGAAAATAAAATAGAGCTTTTTCAAAAGTTCATAAAGTTTTAGAAAAAAAGGCTTTAGGATTATTCTTGTGCACATGTGTTAAGAAAGGGAGCTCTAAATAGGCTTTAGATTAAATGGAAAAAATGCCCAAGGAACCAATGGAAAACCTTTGTAATTCATTGTAACCCACAAAAAAACCTATGTTTTGGACTTTATAAAATGGTAATTTCTTATAGGCCATTGGTCCATTCATTTTTGCACTCACCTAGTCCACACAAATGTGTAACTTGGAATTCTTATTTTGCACAATCACTAAAGGAAATAACCATTTAGTAAAAGCATATTACGGTTTGTCCAAATCCCATCGAACTTTTTGAACATAGTTTAGATTATGCAATGTTGCTTTTGTTTGATTGGTAATGCACCAACCATCAGTTCAATTTTACGTTCACAATTTTTTTCGATAACCCTTTCAATTCCTTGTAACTCCAAGCAAATACATCTTTAAATTTTGTTAACAAACCTTTGATTTCCTCCATATAAACAATGGATATTGATGCATTTAAATCCATATATGTATTAGGTCTTCTTCACTCCCTAAATTAACTTTTGGTTAGTTGTTCATAGTTGTTAAAATCCACCCTATTATTTGTTTATTTTTAATGGTCACATCAATAGATTCATCTAAATTGGATTTTTTCTTGGTTTATAATGATAATACCATATTGGATAATTAGGTGATTCATTTGGTTCCATCATTCCACATAATATTTCTATTGCAAATTCACTAATTCAAACTTATTTCACCAATTGGCCACAATTCTGAAATGATTTTGTAAAAGCATTCGTCGTCATTATTGGTGAGACTATTTTTTCAATCATGATTATCATCTAGATTACATGGTTTCTTAGGTGGGCGAATAGAAATTCTTTTCAAAATTTTCAATGTGACAATTTTAATTTTTATAATAATCATCAAAGCATTATTGCCCCAATCATGGTAAGCTTTGACTTGTTTTTGCCAAGGCTTTTCCAATAGTATGGAATAAGCTTCTTATACATCTTCCATTTAAACTAGTATTGTCATAACTATTTTATAAACACATCTTCCTAGCTGACTTTTTAAATTATAGATTAACCCAATTAGTTGCACCTTCCTTTGGTATGCAACCATCCATGCCATGAAAGGAGTTGATTGAAACTTCTTCAATCCTGACGTCCTTTTCAACACATTTGAAATGTTATTCACACTAGATTTAATAATACATATTGGAGTTTATGTTTTGTCACATGCACTTGAACAACTAATATAATTTCATCAAAAAATTCAATTTACTAGTACACATATTTTATAAGCATCGATGATAGGAACACTTTCTTTGTCTTGATAAACCTTGAATGTAAATCTTTTTAACTAAGGACAATTTTTAATAATTGTCCTAGTTTGACTTCTAATTTCATATCCATAATTAGATTCTCCATTTTTTTTGAGTTGATATTTGTTCTTGTATTCCGTACTGACCTTTTAATCACTTTGATAATCTTTTTTTTACATTTGGTTAGATTATTGGGTGAATGCATGGTTGAGTGGCTCACTTTTGGTGTCACAATGATCATTTTTATAAGGTGCATTGTGTTTAAGTGCTTATAGTGAATAACATCATTTTGAATAGTACATTAACATGATGATTTTGAACATATTTATAAAACTATATTTGAAAATAATGCATTCAATATCAATAATGGACTTTTTAAGTTAAAAAAAATGGACCAAATTGTTAATAAATTGAAGAATTCATATTACTTTCCATTCTAAATTGTTTATAGTGACTAAATATGCCTTGCAGAATAAAATAATCAAATTAAGTGTGAAATATTTTTCCTTTAAAACCTTAACCAAACAATAATTATGAACTTTTGAAGAATCAAATTTGGACCTTGTTTTCAAAAGCCTGTTTCAAATGGATTTTTTTTTTGTTTTTCAAAAACATTTTTCTTAATGAACATGTCTTCAAAATCATTATTTTGACCTTCATTCATATGGATTTTATGGGGGTTTTTTAAGGATGTCCAAGTGGCATCCACGATGATAGATGACATCAACAACTTTTGATATAGGTTTGACATAGGTTTAGAAGGTTTCAGGTGGGTGAACATTTGGTATTCAAAGATTACAATATTGAAAATTAAAAAATTAATAACCATGTCCATTTGACCACTTAAATTTTTTTTGGTATGGACTTGTATGAATATTTATTTGAAAAAATTCACCAAATTTTTATACATGGTTCAAATAGGGTAACCAAAAATATATAAAAATATAAAAATATGTTCTTTTCTTATTTTGTTAATAATCAAATTTGGCTAAATCAACTTATGGATGATCACCACCTTGACTACATCACAAATTGGAAAAAGAAAGCAATATATGTGATGATTGATATAGAAAGAATACATTCACTAGTTATAACTTAAATGTTGTTCCTTAAGTTTATTTGGAACAAAGATTTTCTAACATGATAATTGACAAACTATTTAAGTTTGTGGAAACATTGTGCAAAGAATGTGAATTTAAGTCTTTATGAGATGCTCGACTTCTTGTTCCATTTTAGATGGTTGTGTGGCTTACAATGATTAGCTCTGTGGTGTAGAAGGTTTTGGTCATTCCAACAAGTAGAATCTTTTGTGAAAGTAGCTCTTCAAAGCAAGATAAAGTGGAAACTGATATGCAACACAAATTGAAGCTAAGAACTTTGGATGCATCTATCTATATAATAAAAAGAATGGTGAAACCTTCATACCTACCTATGCAACTGCCTTTCTTTCACCCATAAGTACCTACTTCTAAATCTACACTCCCTTCTTACAAGCTTACTTTCTCCCTCCCAGCCTCCTTAGCAAAAAAATTTAAAACCCTAAACCCAACCCAACCCTAACTTTTGAAGGGAAGATTTTTATGCTTGTTCAAATTGGTGAGGATATGGCATATCCATCCTTGACTAGTGGTTCTCAGCAAATCAAAGAACTAGTTTTAATACTTAACCAACAATTCTCAAGTTTCAACCCATCATAAGAACCAATTTTGGCCATGGTTTTAGAAAATAAAGAAAACTGACCAAATGAATCCATGTGATCTAATGAATTAGGGCGATATTATTAAACAGAAATCGTTTGAATGTGTTGAAAACATTTTTTGTAGGTTGAAAAATGCAAACAAATTGCCCCCAAAAAACCATTGAAAACAACCCCCACTTCCCTTTATTCATGATTCAAAAATACATGGGAATAGGCGTCCCAACAAATGATTTGAACTAAAAGATGTAGTGCTCGGTTATAAAATCATGCTCAACTCTACAATTAGGTCGATTTATCGGTTTAGTTTTGCATGGGTGGATGGATGGATGGGTCTTGAGTCAATCAACTTTCCTCAGCTCCCAGGTTGGCTCATGATTTTTTCAACATGACGTGAAAAAAGTGTGAGAGAATGAGCATCCAGACTTTTCACAAATTTTCAATGTTGAGAAAAATCATAATGTTGTTAATTTTTATTTTATTTTTCGGTTGTCGTACATAAGATTGCTACCATTAGGTTGCTCTATCATTTTAGTTCTTTCCTCCGGTTGAAACCAAACCGGCCGGAGTGGTACTAAGGACTTTTTGTGGTTGCTCTATCGGTCTGGTTCCTCCGGTCGAAACCAAACTGGCCAGAGTGTTACTAAGGACTTTAAATGGTTGCTCTATCAGTTTAGTTTAGTTCCTCCGGTTGAAACCAAACCAGTCAGAGTGGTACTAAGGACTTTTTGTGGTTGTTCTATTGGTTTAATTCCTCGGGTTGTAACCAAAAACCGGCTGAAGTGGTACTAAGAACTTTTGTCATGAAGCAGGCAGTGGGTGGGTCACTCTCACAATTTTTTGCCTTTTGTCCCTGGCCCTTATCTACGAGTCTGACCACAGCATCGGAGCCGGCCATACCCACCAAACACATGTAACATGATTCCGATCTGTCTGGTTGTCTGTCTGTCGGCCGAACAAAGGCTCATACGGACTTCCTTTCTTGGCCTTTCTTGTGCCTCTCACTCCCCTCAAATGGTATTTATCATTATTATTACGAACCATAAAAGCGTTTCCATTTTAAAACCTGATTTTTAAAAAGAATACAAACAACGATACTCACCATGCTAATTTGAGACACAACAATTGTAAGTGCACTTACTTCCGGAACTCCCGGCTCTCGGGGGTGTTACCCTACATTATTCTTTGTGATCTAGGTATGTTAAGGTTCACGGTAACCTATCCCTCATGCTTGGTAACCTATATCCCTTGTGCTTTATGATGGGTAGAGTGAGCTCATGGGTCAGGGACGACATTCCCTCAAAATGTAGGGTGTTACCCTACATTATTCTTTGTGATCTATGTATGTTAAGGTTCACGGTAACCTATCCCTCATGCTTGGTAACCTATCCCTCGTGCTTTATGATGGGTAGAGTGAGCTCATGGGTCAGGGACGACATTCCCTCAAAAAGTAGAGCCCGAATTCATTATCAGCTTCGCTTGGCCCCTTGTTTCTAGAATGCCTTCACCCTGGTGTTTTAGGGTTTGATATTCACACTTTCATTTGACATTCACCATGGGTTTTTTTTTTGAGGGGTTCAAACTTGTTTATTCACCATGAAACAAGTTGAAACAAAATTCGTCACATTTGGACTGTGATTTATTAGTTTGATAGCAATTTGTTAACTAGTTTTAAAAAATCATATTTAGACAGGCGTCATTTAATGCTAAATCTATGTTGGGATGCTAGGCAATGACACAACATTAGAAAATTGAAAAAAAAAACAAAAAACAACAATCACCATTGGGGAACTCTTTGTTCTTGTTCCTTGTACTAAAATTTATACATTTAAATCCAAAACTCAACAAGGGGTGTGTCACACTGTAGCCTTGCCATTTAAATTAAAAAGGATCTTAAGGCAAAACAAGAATTACAAAAACTCAAATATTTCACCATGCAAAAATACATTAATTTTCAAAAAATCCTCTAAAACAAACCAAAATCCTTCAAGATATTATGACTCTATTACAACTAATCTCAAGTTTCAACACAAGCAAAAACATTCATCTTTCAAAAATCCTCATATAAAAATAGACCTATTACCTAAGGGTCAAGACTCAAAATCCCTTAAACTACTATACTCTATAATGAATCTAGACACAATATCCTTGCCTTGGTAGCCAAGGGCAATAAAATATATAAGTGCATCAATTAAGTGGGCTACTGGTCAGTTTACTTACTTCAGCCCTATATTATAGTCCTTCAGAGCCTGGTTTAGTCTAAACATGGAAGATTTGTAGTATTTAGAAATAATTTAAATGGATTTGGGGATTTTTACCATGGTACCAACATGGTTGCTACTAGATCACTCCCTCAGATTCAAAAAATTTGTTAGTAATTTTTTTCCCAAGGGATCCTAAGTTTCTTTAGATTCTTTGGGAATAGATTATGTTTTAAATCATTTGCACAGAATTTGTTAAAAAAAAAGTGCAGGATTGAAGAGGTGTTTTAGAATGCTTTGGAGGTCAAGTTGTTGAGAATAATGACAATGATCTCTTGTTGTCAATAGGCAACAAGGCAACTTTTGACTTACTTGGCTTCCCCTTATCATTCATTTATCAACATCATTTAGACATGGGCATAATATATATATTCAAATGTAAATAATGTTCAAGTTTTTTTTTCAAGTCCAAAAATCCCATGTAATTTAAATCAAGAAGGGGGGACATGGTTCTTTGATGGGAAATGTACCATAAGTTGCATTTCTAGAGGATGGGTCTAATCCCAATACAAAGATTCTTTGTAGGGACATAATAACCATCTGGAACACCTTGAATCCCTCAATGTGAAGAAGTTCCATGAACAATTTTGATGGGAAAAATTTCACAAAAAAAGTGAGGGGGTACCTATTTGTTGATTCTAATAGTTATAGTGAGGTGGTACACTCAAAATTTTAAAATTTTTGCTTTGAAGGAGCCACTTTGATTGGCCCACCTTCAATATTTTTTAGAAACTTGGGCAGCCCCCCCCTTAGAAGCACCTCTGTGACCCCCATGCCCTAAAATAGAAGCATAGTGGCTTCTGAGCACACCATTTTAGTTTATATATATATCACAATTCAACCTTAGCTGAAGCATAAAATCAGAAGGGAAAACCAAGAGAAGAGAAGAGCCTTTTCATTGGCTGAATAAATGTTTTATTTTTAAAACTTTTGGTCACCATTTTCAACCTGGGGGCTAATACCCCCCTACTTCACAAATTTGTGTAAAATTTATAATTAAATAAAAAATCTGCATGGGAGGTGGGAAGTTGACACACAAAATTAACACTCAAGTAAATTAACCTTTTATGGTGTGTAGTGTTTACCCAATAAAATCCTCTAATTACGTTAAAAATGTGTCTACTTGTATTCGAGATTCAATTAGGGGTTTCTCATGCAATTGACACTTCTAGGACTTCTCTACTATGCAGCATGAATGTGCAAATCCCATACATATGCTCAATGTGTGCACTTGTTCTCAAGCTTTAAATCAAAGTTCACTAACTTCAACAATTAATAACCAACACCTTGTGTACAGGTTTTTTATTTTTAAAAATTCAAATATTTTTTCAATTTTGAGATCTCGAAAAATTGGAGATTTTTCCAAAACCTTAGGATTTGTTTTTTTTCAAAATTACATTTGAACAAAAGAATTTCCAATTTTTTTGTTGAAAAAATGACAAAATTTGTCCCAAAAAAACCTTGCTTGTGTGGAACTCTAACCATGGTTTAATAGTTTCTTGGCCATCACAAACATCCGTCCATTCTAGATCAAAGAGAATGGAACAACAAAAAGAATATGGATGTATAAGAAATCTATTGAAATAGGTACCTACATATCATCCATGGGATGGGAAGAAAATTATGTCGGACACGCAATCTAGAAATAGACAAATATACATACGACCAAATTACATGACATCCAGATGATGTACTCTTATTGTGAGAAGTCTAAAGTAAAAGTGCTTTCTCCGCCGTCTTCATTCAGAAATGGCATTTGGCTACAAACAGGGCTCTGAAGAAGCATGACAGAGGTACTTACTAGTCAACTTTGTAACATTAGGTACCAAGTACCAACTTTTCCCATTTCTGATCATAAGCAACAAAATAAACGTCATAGTAATAATATGTGTAGTATGTGGCCGAGGGTTTTTGTTTTTGTTGCTTTCTGGAACCCATGCTTTTCGGATGGGCTTCTTTCTTTGTGTTTGGGGCTCCTCGACGACGCAGAAACTGTTGTTCAAGAGAGGGAACAACCGACAAATTTTCAAGTCTGTTTCTTCCAAAATTCCAAACAATAACAATCACTACTAATGTAGTGGACAGACCGTCCCTCTCTTCTTGATGCTGTACTTTAATTTGTTCAGTTTTGGGAAGAAGAAAGCCAAATTTGTTCAGTTGCGGGAAGAAGACAACCTAATTTGTTCAGTTGCTGGAAGAAGAAAACCTAATTTGTTCAGTTGTGGGAAGAAGGAAACCTGATTTGTTCAGTTGGGGGAAGAAGAAAACCTAATTTCGTTCAGTAGTTGCAGGAAGAAGAAATCCTAATTTGCTCTGTTGGGGGAAGAAGGAAACTTGATTTGTTCAGTTGTGAAAGAAGAAGAACTGATTTTTTCAGTTGAGGAAGACGAAAACCTAATTTGTTCAGTTGCCTAAGAAGGGTTTAGACCAAATCAGCGTCTCAATTTTAACCTCACAACTCAACATATTTGTAATAGTTAGAAGCAATTTCAATACATTTGGGGATTTTTACAATGGTGTCAGTGTGTGTGCTGGTTCAGTGAAAGGCCATATGAAGCGTTGTTGTGCCTGTGGAAGGCTTTTGTTTATAATGGAATTTTTTTCCCAAATAGTGAATTTTTTATAAAAAATCTAAAATCAAGTGGATTTCGAAATTTTCGATCGTGAGGATTAGGAAAATAAAATAAAAATAAAAATAAAAAGTGCAACATTTTCTGTACATGGTTCAGTAGTTAGCCACAAATATAGAATGATGTTTAAATTACTTTTACTTTCATATCTGATTTATTTTCCTATAGATGGATGATAGCCACTTTGGGTACATCACCAAATTTACAAAAGAGAAGACTAACTGCCTTACAGATGGATCCTGAAAGTAGTAGAAAGCAAGTCTTCTAAGTTTTTTTAAGTCTCATCTTTTGTTGGGATTTTTGCAGTAAGAATCAAGATGCAACCCAAAAAAAAGAAAAAGAAAAAGGGTAAAAGAAAAACCTAAATAAAAGAAAGCATCAGTAGGCCAGGCACTCATTTGTTCCTATATCTGGTCTCATCTTCAAACCAAGAGAAGGTGGGCCATGAGAAAACCAATTTCACTATATTTCACCAGGTGGCTAAATGTTTTGGGCTTACTAACCTTCTCACCTACCTACCTAATACACCCATAAGACAGATGGGCTTACTAACCTTCCCACCTACCTACCTTAAACAACCCCAAGGTCAACATGGCCAAGCACAAATGATGTAAACCTGGGACACTTCATTTAAAGAAAACGGAAAAGACAAGGAGATGAAAAGAAATAGAGAGCCCAGAGCACGCCGTCAATTAGCTACCCACCCACTCGAATAGAAGGGTAAGAAATTGACAATTGAAAACCCTTACCTATAATTAGGATTCAAAATTAAACACCACCGAATCATTGTTAGAGCTCTCCACTTAACCTTAGGATTGACATTTGCTTCTTACAAAAGATCGAGTGCCAAAATTTCACATCCTATGGAGAGATACTCAAATATCTCTTGGTAATTTTGAATGTAGAAGTAATGAAACGGCAGGGGTTTTACATAGAAACTTTGAGCTTATGGGTTATGGGACATAGAAGAGAATGAGTTAATGATATTCAGCCAACCAACAACCAAGAAAATGCAAAAAGATTTTAGGAAGATATGAAAATATCATAAGGCAACAAGATATGTACTATAACTTGGAAGCTCTTGTTCAATGGTGTGTTATCACATTAGCAAATTGCTCCCTACAATTGATTACAAATAGGATAGTTAACATATAAATGATAATATTATGGACCTAGACCCATAGGTTCTTACTTTTTGGGTTCGGGTAGGACCAGGTCGGAAATGACTTTGGTAACAACTAGTGTCAATTTGGAACACACATGGCAATGGGGGCAAAGCAAGACTTTAGCATACCACCAATTGGCATAGTATTATGTGCTGTTGAGGCTCATGAAAAATTTACACGTCTAGTTTAGTAGTAGAATCTTTTCATCCAATAGTATTATGGGTAATAAAGTTATGTCATAATAAGGCTTATCTATGAGTAAAATAGCTAGTAGGGCTGAGTCAGCACTGGTAATGACACAGAATTTTTAAACTTTCCCCCAAAAAGAAAAAGAAAATTGTCATAATAATTGAGGACCCTTTTTCCCCTCACCCCCTCCCAAAAGAAAGAATATCCTAATGAAGTTAGTTACAAAGGGGGGTAAGAAAGAACTTCATGATGAAGTAAGTAGGGAGGTAGGTAAGATAGTAGGGAGGGAGGTAGGTGAAATAGTAGGGAGGAGGGTAGGTAAAATAGTAGGGAGGGCTGAGTCACCATAGATGGATAAGCTTGAGTGTTATTGCCCATATCACCTCTCTAGGTTTTCAGTACACTTTTGGCATACCCCTGTAGGCTTGTGGGCCACCTGGTGCTCTCTTTACTGGCTATAGGACACTGGGCTATATTTGTAGTGTAATTGAAAGCCAGAGATATGATGCTTTCGCCTTCCTTCTGACTCACTACTAGCCTTATATCCCCTCTCCCCCCCCCCCCTTTACTACTTTTGATGTCTCTTTTGATGCTAGAACAACAACACTCGTAGTAATAGCTAGCTACTCTCATCCGTCCACGTGGCATACCCTTGTCTCCCCTGCTGTTTCTGACTCAACTCCAAACTCCAGTCACCAGGAACTACTTAAGTTACTCGGGTTAACTTGACCTAAGAGGCATCTCCACCCACACCACCACAACCCACTAGGTATTTGGTTTTGAGCCTATATTTACTAGTATTTTACCACTCTCTAGTCTCTACTCTTGCCCATTTTTCCACAAACAATTTGGGAATTTTGTGGATGAATGTGTTTTCCTAGTGTAAGTTTGAATTATTTTTTTGGGGGGCTATTTCTTGGGGAAAATATCACCACGTTTTTTGTATCCCAATATTATTATTTATTATTAAAAAAAACCCCTGATGTGTGCTGGTTCACCCTGGCCCTTAGATTTGGGGTGGGGGGATGAAGGCCACAAAACAACAAAAGGGTAACAAGTTTTGGGTTGTGTTGGTTAGTTAGTGAGCCACCCACAACCAATTTAGCTAAGGTTGGAGCTTTCTGGAAGTTCTGGAATGACAATTTTTTGTGTGTGGAAACTTACTAACATAAACAAAGGGTGTGTCACACTGTGGCCTTCCATTTACATTAAAAATCCTCTAAAAGAAACCCAAAATCCTTCAAGATATTATAACTCTATAACTAACATCAAGTTTCAACACAAGCCACAATACCATCTTTCAAAATCCTCATATAAAAAAATAGGCCTATTATTATTACCTAGGGGCCAAAATCCCTTAAAGCTACTATACTCTATAATGAATCTAAACACAATATCCTTCTTGCCTTGGTAGGCCAATAAGGCCAATAAAAATGACTCACGCACTTTGATAGCTTGCCCCAACTCCTTTTTGACTAATAATTGCACTCTCCTTGGAGGGAGTCTTAAAGTACCATCATCACTGGGTGAGTTTCCTTTCCTTTCTATCCAGTAGCCTAAGAAGTTAGTAATAAAAGACACATGATGGAAACCTCCCTGCAGAGCTTTATAGCAATCCCTGTTATTATTACACACTTGAGCCTAATAACTTGTTTCTATCATCACTTCTCATCAGCATGATTCCAGAAAAAAGATTTGCCTGTCAAAGAGAGATTGGTCTTATTGTACTCACTATGTGTGCATATGATGGATAGGCATGTTCCATAGAAGTGCATACATCTCGATGGGAAGGTCTAGATCCAATAAAGGGAAGGAAGTTGTTTTTGTTTGAAATTTAAATATGCCATAAAAGGGCAAAAGCCAATTGCACAATGGGCTACTTGTTTGATAACTACAACAACCAATGTCTTTTTTTTAGTGGAAAAATGTTGTTAGCTTCCCCCCCCCCAATGAATGGGTCTTGTGACCATTGCGGTAAATTTTTAATTTGGAGGTTTTAAAACGAAATTTGGGTGGTCTTTTGAAATTCATGGCCTTCAGTTATACTATGTATTATTATTATTTTTGCCTTGGCCTCTCAAAAATTGATTGTAGACAGGTAATGAGAGGGTTAGAAAGATGGAATAAATTGGAAGCTCTCCACCAAACCCTTGAGTACCAGAGTACTTGGGCTGGTTCTGCAGCAAGGTGCCTAATAATAATAATTATTATTATTATTATTTTGTCATTTACTTTCGGCGGTAAAAATGATAATATTTTATAATTAGGTACTTTCCTAAATAATGAAACTAGTGGGGTGCTTGATTGAACATTTCTTTCAGATTTTCAGCATGGCAGGTAAGTATTTTTCAGAATTTTTGGCAATTTCAAACATTTAACCTTATTGATGCTAATGAAGAAAAAAATGCATATCAAATAATATCCCAACTTCATGTGTTAATTTAATGTTATTTTAACACACTTTCTTTTTTTGAATTACCCAAACCTTAAACCCTACATGTTCATCTTTATCACCTTGATTAAAAAAATAATCCTTGACAATGAAACCCCACAATTAAATTGGATATGACCCAGTCTTTATAAACTCGTGAATTTCTAAGTGTGAAAGATCACAACCCTGGCAGAATTGGATTTGCATCAACAAATATTTCATTGGGAAATTAGCAATCAAACCTAAATAAAAATAACAACATATTATTATTTTTTCAGATACTCATTAAAATATGGTCTTGCAATTAGGTAATAAATTTGTTTTCAAGGTTTTATAACTTCTAGTCATTTGCTTGTTGGTGATAGCTAATGAAAATGCATGTGAGTTCTTTCTAATTTCTCTTTCTTTTGACCCTAAATTGCTTTTGTGGGAACATGAAGTGAAAGACATATAACAATCACCAAATGTGTACCAAAAAAATATGATCAAAAGTTTATGTGTTATAACATACATGCACATTCTTAAAAATATTCTTGAGTATTCTTTTTGATTCTATATTATTCCATATATTCTTCTAGGTGTACATGGAACAATTGTTTCTTCCAAAGTGTTTTCTATTTGATTACCCATCATCAAGTCTTAGAAAGTTTGCCATTCTTGATAGATTTTTGTTGATGAATCTTGATAAGGTTGCAAAATAATTCACCTTTTGATAAGGTTTAGTTGGTGTCAAGTCACAAAAGTGGATAGACATTAATTCAAAAACCTTATCCATATGAGAACCTCCATACTAGGGGAATGGATTGTGATGATGTTTGCCATCAACACCTCTATTATAACAATGCAAGACACAATCTCCCTTTAAATACACGCAAGATTTTATTAGCTAACATTATTGTTACAACATGCTTTGGAACATATATATATATATATATATATACAATGATGATTGTATTTCAATCTAAGATGACAATATCTATAAAAAAAAATTAAATTGCAATCTGTTTGTTTTTAGACCTAGATACTGACCTCCTTTCCTTACAGACTGACTTGGTTGGGTATGAGAAGGTTTATGTTAAAAGAGTATAATTTTTTCATGGGGAAGGGTGTAAAGAGAGGGGGGAAAGGGGAAGGAGTGGGGTGCCTTGGGTGAACCAGCACCCACATTGGTACCATGGTAAAAATCCCAAAATCCATTTAATGTATTTCTATACATTACAAATAGCCCATGCTTAGTTTAAATTAGGGTCTTTGAGTTCAAATCTAATTTTTTTGGGGGCTTAATATGGCAACTAACATGCCTCGCTAATAAATGTGAAGGTACCAACACGGGTGCTGGTTCACCCTGGCCAGATGGGGGCAGGGAGATAAATGTTTAGGATGGAATTTCGATGGCATTATTTTGTATTATGCATGGAATGAAATCATATCCATTCGAATGAGATTTATAACATGTAAATTGTCCATATGCATAGAATATGAAGATGCACAAAATAAACCACAAAACTATCATTGGATGAAATGAGTGATGAATTTAATGGATGAACATTTACAATACAGCATGGATGAAATAAGACTTCAAAATCACATTGATCATAAATTAACACGTCTATGAAATTGATGACATTATATAATTGTACCAGATAGATGAATTCATGTTCACAAAATCTACCATAAGGATGAAATAAAATTTAAGCATAAAAATCACAATATTTATGAAGTTGTTAACATGGATGTTGAAATTCTATGTCACAACATGGATGAAAATATCCATTTAAAAATAATAATTTGTATATATCTTTGAGGTTTATAAGTTTACCAACTCCCCCTAGTACCTCTTTCTTTCTATATCAAGTGAACCTACATGTACCTTCTTTTTGTACATACATATTTTGTTGCCTACAAAGTGAAATTTCTTTCAACCTCTCCATATGTTATTATTGCAAACGTTTTGGTATAAACAACATTGCCCAAAAACAAAAGTGGAAACTTGAGAATTGTCCTCGATGCTATCCATGAACCTTTTGTTAATATAAATTTATTTTTATATTAGTTAGGATGCTTGTGATTTTCCTAGTTGTTGTTCAAAAAAATTGTTTGGAATCAATCCTAGAGGCTCAATGAACATTTAGATTCATGGGCTAGTCAAATAAGAATTTTATGTCTATAAATTTAAGAGGTAGGTGCTAGACGGGTGCTAGAGTTGTGGACTTTTATATGGTTTGAGATTAAAACTGCTGCGACCCTTGGCAAAATCACAACAACTCAATCCAATATCTAGCCATCAAATTAGCCATCTATTTTTT
>Ga0209208_10000576_pt1 | contig 48379 bp, 29 predicted proteins | sample S1TSphfallax_3_FD_187694 | JGI IMG/M metagenome (GOLD analysis project Ga0209208, IMG submission 187694) | Host-associated microbial communities from peat moss isolated from Minnesota, USA - S1T2_Fd - Sphagnum fallax MG (SPAdes) (version 2) | ecosystem: Host-associated > Plants > Peat moss >...
CGGCATATAGTACGGATCTAAAGCATTTACTGTTTTCAGGATGGCTAGTTGAAGATTGGATTACGAAAAAACATATCATGGATGAACTGGTTGTAACTGACCAGCTGCACCGATGAAGACAGTTGTTCTAACACTGAACAAAAATAATTAAACTTCTGCAACACCTGAGTACTTACCCTGAAAGACCCCCAAAAACATACACACATGCACAGAGCACAAACAAATAGAGGATCCAAACCCTACCCTGGGAGCAAGCTGAACTTTGTAGTTTTGTGACATTTTGGGTTGTGTACTTGAACAGTCATGGGCACAGGAAAAACATGACAATCTTATAACAAAACTATGGTATTATCCTAGAAGATTGAGTGGTTGGCGGGATTAAATGATGGTGTTGTGTGATTTAAAAAAATCTCATGTTCAGGTATGTCTGTGTTAGTTTTTTACACAATAGTTTTGTGCAAAGTTTTGTGTGTTTTTTTGTATAATGCAGAACTAGCTGTGAGGCACATTTTTTTCAAAGAGTGGAGCATGCAGGTAAATTGATAGAGGTTACAGAAAATGGCACATTCAAAAAGTCCTGAATTTTGCATTTTTAAAGAACTGAAAACCAACATGGGAATGAATGTATATCCAACAGCCATTGCATATATCTATATCCATCAGCTTGCTTGGAGGCCAAGTTGATCAATAATGGTGAATTACATGTACTTAGGAATGGGTGAATCTTGACAATGTACATTGTAGGTAGTACTCGAGAGGAAAAGTCATAAGACAAATATTTGCTGGCAGAAAAGTTGCAGCCTCTTGGAGGTCCCCCCCAGGTGCAGCAGTTTTGCAGAGTATGCAATTTACATAGGCCGTCCATGAGCTCTCCTATTTTGATTCTGTACTGCCATACATTAATTCATGACGGTGAAAGAGACGAAGAATTTGGGGAAATTCATGGGTCATGGGAAAACTTTGTGTACTGACGGGAAGTTCAGTCCCGTCTCCAGTTTCTTGGAAAGATTGATGGGCTTTATTGGGATGATTTTGAATAGTCTCTGCAAAATTTGATTACATGAGCCCAGAGAACCATGGTCCACTTTATTGAATTGATACAAGTGATGAATGGGCACATGCATGGAGTACTATAACTACACACAAAAAGGACTTACCTTTCACAGGAGTATGAGTGCTTTGATGAGAACACAATGAGTGCTTTGATGAGTGTATTAATACAGTTGATCAGGAGACAAATATGCCCTTAGAACTGGTCTTTGTATTACCGGGAAAGTTTAAAACTAATGACTGGTCTTTATAGTTACCAGGAAAGTTTGCAACTGATGTAACTACTAGCAATTACTAGGCCTCACCCGGTTGCAAATACTCATCCCATTTTAGGGTCCTTCTGAAATGGAATAAAAGCTACATATCATTTCATGGTTGGTGAGATGGGCTTTTATTATACAGGGGCCACCGAAAAGATTTACTGGAAACTAGGAGGATACATACTTTTAGTCCCCGGATGCTTAAATGCAGCACTTTATGGCACAAAATATTTGTCTCTGGAGCTGAGATCCTCAAGTGCCTGTACTTAGCACATATTGATCATGTCCCAGATCTTTGAAAGCTGGGTAGCAGATTTAAACGTTATATACCAGCTCTAGGATTACTACACCTGTAGTCTGTAATCCGTCTCAAAGGACAAATAGACTTAACGTTGCATTTTCAAAATTGTAGCAAATCTGTCCGTCTGCCATTCAGTATAATCACTTGATATAATCAGCTACTGTGCTCTGCCAGACTAGTATATAATTCGGTTCTCTTAAGTACTTCTGATCTGTGTACTAATCCTGCAGTCTCATCGTCATCCTACTAATCAATGAACATACAAGGATGAACAATATTGAGCTAATTTGATCTGCAGTCTAACTATAGTCCTAAGTTTAATTCTATACAAGGATTAACAACATTTAGCTAATTTGATTTTGACATTTGCAGCTGGTTTGCACGATCGTAGTACTGACCCAATCAATCTCCAGCAGATGGTCTGTATTGATGCAAAATTGTGCAGATCTCAAGTGTAAATTTCTGGCTATCCAAGAGCATATATATATATATATAATAAAATTCTCATACTTCAATAACAGTAGTCATTTAGTATGTTATATTACGTGAATACAGCTATCAGCTTAGGATTACAAAATGGTACACCGTAGAGCTATAAGCTGCAGGATCATGAGTCATTATAACTACACAACAGCTCCTTCGCAACTGGGTACACTGATTAGAGAGACAAGCTTCAGTTTTATTAAGAAACTTTGTCCTTCCATTGTGCCTTCGAGCCTCAGCTAGATTGAAACCAGTAATCCTCTCTCTATCTATCTGCGCCTGAAGAGAGACATGAATGGAGGATGCAGTATCTTACTGACCAGCAGTTTCTGATAAGATGCATATAATCAATACTTAACGATTCTAACTAATGACCATTAACCATGTGAGGATGGAGATAGAGCATCTCCACCAACACTCAGTATGTGACCCTGCACTGAAAACCGAGGATGAGGTTCATCAGTGAATCGGCTGGGCTGGATGACTGCTTGGCCCTGAAAAGAACCACAGCTTTCAGAAGCGTGAAGAAGACCTGGAACAGTGTAAAAAACACAGTCAAATCGTATTTGTTGATTGCTCCATGTTTCTGATTGGTTAAATAGTTTGATAGGTCCAAGTGGTTTCTATTAGTAGTCTCCCGCCTACTTGCAGTCCTAGTATCAGTTTTACTGGTGGGGTTGGAAAAAAACTAGTTACTAAAAGTTGGGTGTGACTAATATTTTTGCAGGGTCGCATACTGAGTGTTGGTGTAGATGCTCTTAGGACTGAGATTAAGAGTGAACAATTCAGGAGTAATCTCGTAAGCTGCCGGTCTAGTTAATTAGTAGTGTGCAGCTGTGTCTCTGCAATTAAGAAAATTGGAGCTAGCGTGTGTCTTTAATGCAGTAAGGGTACATAGTTTGATTACCAAACCCTGTAGCTTGTATGGTGGTCGTAATCATAGCAGGCTTTAGCATGCAGCACATAATCAAGGGTGCTCTTTGCTGCTGTACAACATTGATCATGATGATGAGTTTTGCTGTACATTTTTACTCGTACCTACAAGTCTCTTCCTGAAAGTTTTGACCACAACACAACCAATTTAAAGTAGCCGCTGTTGGTACCGTGGCCACAACGGGACATGCTGCCCGCAGCTGTTATCTTTTTCTCCTCCTTTCTTTTCTTTTTTTTTCTTGAATGGGCAACTATGTAAAGTAAGTCGGAAGTTGGAGTGTCAATCATTTGCAGGGTCAATGTAGTTTTGAGCCGTTCTTTTTCGGGCAATTACAGCAGCAGCTGGTACGTCCTTTCCTTTCCTTTTGATCATGTACGTACATTTTTGTGAAGCGTTGTTTGTTGTCACCCTTTTTTGAATCCCTTAATCAAGCAGTGGGCCGGCTGCTCCATGGACGCTGCTTCACTGCAGATAGTACAATAATTTTTTAGGATTTCCAAACTAGCTTGGATGTTTATGGGTGCTATCTACAGGGATTTGCATCTGTAAGGCTTATGTAAGCTTGTGTGTTGATCTAGTGAATCCGTTCTGGAACTGGCAAGCTGAAATTACTATCAACTTGAAGCTCACGAGTTTATGAACCCTGGACCTCATTCATTCATGAACTATTCGACAAGCTCTTGGATATAATTTACATCTGGCATGCAGATAGCTATAAGATCTAGACATGAGAAGCAGCTTGTTTGAACCAGACAGCATTTTAAAATTTCAATACCCAACATTACAAATAATGACATGATCTTATTAAAACCGTCTAGAAACATCAAGGAGATAAATAAAATTAAATCAGTTTGGAAAATGCTGTTTTTAATAGATATACACACTGTAGAGTTAAGCTTGGTGCATCTTCATATCAGAATGAACGAGCAGCTTTATTAACAAGATCACAGTTACAATTTTACGAATAACAATGTACACATTATAACATACAATAACTTGTTTCATTGTTCCACCACTTCTCAAGACTCATTCTCATGGCTTGCAAGGAGAATCTTGCTTAAAGAATTTTTAAGTTTAAGGAGGATATGAATCATGGAATAAGTCCGTGCTGATTTACTTAAACTGCTAAACTATTACCAGCTGCAGCCTCTGGACACATTATATCTACGATCTAGCATAAGTAACAAAGCTAAGATATTAATTTTTCGAAGACCGTATACTGCAAGGGTGGTGATCTTCTAAATTTACAAGCTGCGCACTGAAATGAAATTTGGGTATATGAGAATGGAGATATAAATCACAGAAGTTTTTTAAAAAGCTGGATCTGCACGACTCCCTGCATGCCAGCTAGGCAGCCTGGCAATGACATTGACAAGCTCCCCAGGTGGCATACAGGGAGCCAGGCAGCCCCGACATTCCTAGCACTCTCCACCCACTTACTCTATCCTCTAGTGCAACAGAAACTCAACTGGTTTACAATCAGCTGGCTGCTCAAATCTACTGTTCAGAGCAGTTCTTTTTAATCACATCATCTCCACAGCTTAATTTTGAGACTTGATTTTCCCACTGAAAAATAGTTTTGGCTGATCTTCAGTTGATATTTCCCATCAGGTGCAGATCAGAACACTAGTGAGCTTGCTTAGAGTTGATAGTCAATCAACTCCTGCCTGACTCCCTGCATGCCAGCTAGGCAGCCTGGCAATCGACCTTGACAAGCTCCACAGGTGGCATACAGGGAGCCAGGCAGCCCCCACAAACCTACCGCTCTTCATCTACTCACTCTATCCTCTAGTGTAAGAACTCAACTAATTTGCAACCAACGAACTGCGTAAGTCAACCGTTCACAGCAGTTTTTGATCATATCATCTCCTGCAGCTTAATCTCGAGACTGATTTTACCATTGAAAAAGTTTTGGCTGGTCTTCAGTTGATGTTTCCATGGCACCCTGACCATTTCAATAGGGAGCTTGCTTAGAGTTGATAGTAAATCAGCTCACTATGGTCAGCTTCCCATCAAATGCCCTGCATCATTGAAACCAAGTTCTAGTTATAAGATCAGTTATACTACAGAGCTTCATATCACAAATTGGTTCTGCACGAGTTCTAGACAAATCCATGTCTAGAAGTTCTGCAGAGTACAATATCAGTTTCTCAGATGCAATCACTAGTGACGATATTAACAGTTGTTGTGACCAGCCAGATTGCTCTACACAAGTTGATCATCACAGTGTGCAATTCCTCCAGATTTTAGCAATTTGGCCATCATTTTCCTCCAACTACGTCATAATGCCAATCTCGTAGTACATTTTGGTCCAAAACTGCAGAAAAGACCTATCCTGGAAATTGGTAGCACTACCTCTGTACTTGTCTCAAGAATGACATGTTGTGGGCACAAACTTTTGTCCACGCGAATAACAAAACTACATGCGGTCAAGACTTCTTGGCGAGCAGTAGTCACAGACCTGATGCAGCTAGCTAGCAAGCAAGACTGGGCACGATTTAACAGAAGGAATGTATAAGAAAACACGTCATGGCACAGATCATCAACCAAAATACTTAGACTAGTACTCAGCTCCAAAGCTTGAATGTAGTAGTCATGGATGTAGAAAGAAAAAAGAAGAGCAGCTGGTGTTGCAGGACGCGAAGAATTAACTTGCATTCCCAGCCTGCTTGTGACCTATTCTACCCAGGAGCGCACTTGTGAATTCTGTACTCAATTCAGGCTCTAGTGTACAATCCAAGCTGGGTTTCGCAAGAACCCTACGTCTTCGCAACCAGTACTTCAGCTTCTTCTACTGGACCCACATTCGACATTTGGTTCATCGCTCTATGCAACACGTGTGAGATTCTCAAGAGAAAGTTCTAATACTTCGATTAGTTGCTGCTTTTTCCCATAAGGTCCGATTAGATTACAGTGAAGAAATGGTTACGGAATTCACAGATGCAAGGACGTTCTGCGTAGATGTGCAGTTCATCTGTGGAAGCTGCAGGATCAGCAGGTGCCATTGCAAATTTGCTGAAATTCGGTCGTTGATGCATTTCGACTATCATTCTTGAGTCCTCTGACTATGCGACGCTGTAATGGTTTGTAATTTCTGAATCATTGTTCAAATTCGACTGCGGAGCACGAGGCCTGCGGGGAGACCTACACTATGTCAGTGCGAAGAATGCTGTGCCGTGATCGATCGCCTACACTTATGTCTGAAGAGTGGACAAATAAGGGCTGCTGCTTATCGCCTTAGTTAGCTAGAGTTTGCGCAGTAGTACTGCAGGAAGAATAAGCTGCAGCTGGTAGTGCGGCAAGGTGCTCAGTTCGCAACCTTGGAAACGCATGTGCAATCTATGCAATGTTCAAACATGCTGCAAGAATCGAAATCTTTCGTTTCATCAGTGCAATGCAAAGAGGGAGGAGAGACCGATGACCTGAGCGTACGCAGCGCGAAACCGATCGCACCTCCTCAGTGCTCACGCTTGATGTACACACTCGACTCTCCCCGCATTCAAGACAAGCTGTTGCGGTCGCCGAAACCCGCCAAGATAGATAATCTATGCACCTTGATGCACGATATCAGCGGGAAGGAAACACCATGACGGCGCTTATAGATTTATCACCTTGAACAAGAGCTGTGCGGACCCGTGAAAATTGCACTGGTCTGTAGGCCGCGTGTGCAGGCGCTGTCTGGAGAATCAACATCAAATTCTCAACGTTCCTCCGGCGGGGCTATTTGTCAGCACTAGATCTCTAGATGGACACCAAGAGCGTATCATGAGCTTTCTGGAAACATGAATGTTTCTTTCCCGTTTTCCAAGTTCTGCTATAATCTCGTTCCACTTTCTGGAGTTCACGCGCTGTACATAAGGTGGTCTTTGTAGCCTGTAAACCAAATTTGAAGAACTGGGATGAACAATTCACAAAACAACATCAAGGACTTCCGACCAGTAGATCATCACACTCATCGACTCAAAGACGCTTCATAGATCTAGATTCTGGACTGCTTGTCCGAGATGCGTACCCTAACCACTCTAGTAGAATCTTCTCACAGTCAACTCACACTATTGAATGCATTCACGACACCAAAGAGATTAGCAGGAAGGTTTTCATGGACCATGAATATCATACCGACCAACGCGAAGCTTCTCCAAAGCAGCTCCGATTTTGAAGATGATTGATTGGAAACTCTATGAGGGAAATTAAAGACTAAAGACGATGACAAGAACAATACAAAAGAGAGAATGCAGCAACACAACTACAGCACCCAACGTCAAAACAACACGAAACTAGACCAGAAAGTTCTTCACGGCTACACTACAGCAGCAGCTGCGGCACTGGCCTCTGGTTTAGATCGTTGTAGGACTGAGGATGCAGCCATCAATCTGAAAGAGTTTCAGGTCAAACAGACCTGTGCAGCTTCTGTGCTCAGGTCCATCATTTGACGGAGTGATGAAAAACATGTAAAACTGATGAGGATGATGATGGTGGTGGTGGTCCTGCAACGATGAGCACGAAGAGATCAGTCAGGGAAGAGAGGAGACTCGACAGACTAATACTGTCGACCACAATCTAGCGAAGTATAAGTAGCCGGTAGAGACCTGTCGTCGAGGTTTTGATCACAAACTCCGCACGCGAACACACTCTGGTGAGATGCGAACACTGAAAGAAGCCTGGCTTGAATCCCAGCCAAAAAAGGGATCAATTCGAGTCGTGAAAGCGTGCAGAGTTCCCTCGACTGTGCGCAGACTCTACTGAAACACGAGCAGAGCAATCTGCTGCCCTCCCAGCTTGCACCTCCGACCCCGAGGCCCGGCTCTGTATCTGCGCCATCATCAGTACCTACTCGACAGAAATATATACCCATGCAGCGGCCACTAACAAGAGAGCCTCAGAGCTCCCTGCAGCACAAGTACAGCTCATGTCCTGCTTGTATCAAAACGTCACTTCTGTTTTACATACTCATTACTGCCACCACCATTCTCTTGATACAGTAACTGTCAATACTGCAAAAGGATGTCTGTCTACTAATAGTACTGCAAGGCAGCTTTACAGATCTGATTTAGGTTTATACATCATCGTCGACTCGACAACAAAAGAAAAAAAATGGCCGACTAGAGGCTTGCGAAGACCCGTGGCCAATTGTACTGAATCCCGACAAAAAAAAACCAGATACATATCGGTAAGCAAAGGCGTCATTAGCTGGTTCAGCAGGAATCTATGAAAATCTGACAAGTTCGTATTAAATAAATAAATAAATTTATATATTATCGTCATCTGTTTGTGAGTCGCGGACAACGATACTAGTCGACTCGATCTACTCGAGGAGCTCATTCAATCTAGCTTTCTCTAATCTCTTCTTCTGCTGCTGCAGCAGCTGAAGGCAACAAATAAACCGGTAAGACTCTGACTTACGCCTCTGCAGGTACTATCCGCTCCGGCCCAACCACTAACAAATTTATACTCAGTGCATGTGTCTGCAAGTACACACATAACAAACACAACAACAACAAAAACTACTAAAACTAGGCTGCTGCCAATTCCATATTGAATCATGCCTAGATCAAACCAACCTGTCGACTCATGCATGATTGAGATTCTTCTTTTTCTTTTTCTTCTTCTATTCTGCAGCAGCATCAGGCGAGCCATCATGAGTCTGAGAGGACACAGCAACATAAATTAGTATAAACCCACAGCAACTAGTAGTACAACACTGCAGCAATTATCTGAGCCAAAAAGAAAGAAAAACTTTTCACATGAGAATATGGATGTGCAGCTGCTGCATCATAACATTATTCACTGTACCTACGTCTTATAACTAATCTGGGTGTCAGGAGTCTCAGTGACAACACTTGTAACATGCTCCTGATCTGGCTCTCCAACTCATGTAGTGTGTCACTGCATGTGATTGAGTTCACAATTTCTGAAAGAATTTGGTTATTGTTGCTGTTACTGCTGCCCCACCTACTAACTAACTAACTACATCCAAGCTGAATCCTTCTTATAAAACACTTGAACAAACCAGCTGCACTGAAGCAAATGATGACTTATGATCTGGAATTAATTGGAAGTTGGTAGAAAAAAATGCTATCAGGTCTCTCGCGCGCGCGGGGGTGGCGGATTGAGCGAGCCCACCTACAGAAGCTCTGAAATTGGAATCTATATTACCTGGCATGCTATCCTAAGCACCCATGAGCCAGGTTCTACTGGATCTAAAACCTCTCAACAGACGACCACATAAGAATGAATGAATGAGTGAGTGATCCTCGGCCACCAGTCTAGTGGGTAAGAACTTTCGATTCCTGTTGTTATGCGCATACCGTTGCTGCTGCTGCAGCAAGCCCGGTCAAGCTGGAAGCAAGCATCCTTACCAGGCAGGGTCCCTCCCCGGCCTCCCTCCCCTTCGGGAAGGAGTGTACCTACTTCTCCCAACTACTAGTCTACTAGTTACAAGTTACTGTAGTGAGGGTGTGTTCCCTGTTCACCACACAGCATCCAGCGTATGTGGCGGGGAGGGGGGCAAATCTCCCCATTGCCACCCACCCAGGGACTTATTACTTTGTGACCTTTTCCCGTCCAGGCAGGGACTTACTCGCTGGGTAAAATCTCCTACCCACAATCCTTCTGAGGTGTGGGACTTTTAGTTGCTGAGTAAATTTTCTCACCTACTCCTGAGATGCGGGACTTACTTGGTGAGTAGATTTTCTCAAACGCCATGAGGTGTGTGGGACTTCGAAGCGAAGCATCTACAGTGTACGCCCCCACAACCATAAACTACAAATTTTATATTGAAATAATTTGGTTTCAATGCTCAATGTGCTCACCTACAAACATCCAGAAATTTTTTTTAAAAAAATTCAAACAATGAAAGATCATTTATACCTTTACATCTCGACCAGTAATTACCAGTGACCAAATTCACAGTAAGAATTTTTTTTAAAAAATGTTTGAATGATTATGACATTTTGAGCTGCTGTTATGGGAGAGCACTAGGATTTGGACTATTCTGCTGCAAGATTTAATAAAAAAGGGTCTCTGTCTGGGTTGGGCAATTCTTGTTTTTTTTATAAAGAACCGGAGTTTTCTTCTTAAAAATTTAAAATGTATCTGGTTTTAGTTCCGATTCTGGAACTTTGGGTCCAGTTCAGGTCTGGTTCTTTAAAAAAAATCCAATTTCAATTTTCAAAATCAGAACTGATTCTGGTAATTTCAAGTAACCTGATCTGAAACTGGCAGTTAACTGTCAATTAATTCCCGATTCCAAACCATTTTTCACCCAAAAAAAAAGTTTCTGAAAAGAAGTCAGCTCTTGGTTCAGATTCAAATTATAATCCCAATTCCAGTTCAGTTCCTGTTATAACCCCGGTTCCAATTTTGATTTCCAAAATCAGACCCAATTTTGGTTCAATTCCAGGTAATCGGAGCCAGAACCTACAGTTTTAATCAGCCAAACCAGATACCCACCCAACACTCATCTTTACCGTTGTGAGGTGGAGATGTTCTTAGTAGTTGCTGAGTTTTACCCTCCCACCGACCTACCCACGGAGTTACTTGCTGGGGTCCTTCCCACACACCCAGGGATTTACTTGCTGAGATTTTTTCCTACCCAGATATTTACTCGTTGAGATGTTTTCGTGCCCACAGATTTACTTGCTTGCTGAGTTTTCCCCACCCAGAGACTTACTTGCTGTGGGTTTGTCCTCCACTTTGGCCTTGGTGAGTTTCCCCCACCTTCTCTCTCCTCCAGTTGGAACGAACCAAAGGGTTATCTATCGAAAGTAAGGGTATTGAAGTGAGGGTACTTCTAGAATGGCATTTCCAACGACTTGTTTTTTTGGACCCAGCTAGTCAAAAAGCCTCTAGTCGTTTCCTTTCCCACGTTTCTTGTTTTTTACTCAGACTTTGAGATTTATGGAAAACAAAAAAATCCTGCACATCTGGGTCAGTCAATTTTGAGCTGCTAATGACAGCCAGGATTTACTCCCAATTAACATCTGCAGATCTGGGACCTTTTGAACCAGGCTGACCCTCTCCTAACTCGCTCTCTACTTATACTAGATTTTTAAAAAAGGCATGTAATAGGCATCAAAGCAACCCTGTTTTGGGGCCCTCCTTTCGCCCCTTCAAATCTTTCTTTCAACCTCAAACACTATTGTCTGCAAACTAAGGACATTTTATTGAATTTGAGTATAAAATGCTGGAACTTAGTAGCATAATATCTAATGCACAAGACTCGAGAATATTTATAAGAGGACTACACAAAATATCAGTGAAATCACCCATCCAAAAAAAGAAGCATGAAACTGAGATTACCACTGAATTTGGTGGTAATTTAAGTTTCATTACCCATTTTATAGCAATGTCCTTTTTTTTCTCCCTTTAATCTCATCTTCCTTTATGACCAAACTCTGAGTATCGATGTTGTGTTTCCTTGCCGCAGATATTTTGGTGTATTCTTATATTCTACCTATTATATTCCATGGGTAAATTATGATGAACATACATTGTATGTGAATATGGGTTTGTTTTGAAGCATCTATATGTATGGATGGACCATTTATTCTCTTTATCAATCTAAAGGGTCATTTGTTTTCTTAGTGTGCAAGCAAATGAAACTAGACTTGAGAGGGAGGGGTAAGTGGATTCAGTAGGGTGATGTTATGTATGGATGAACAATTTATTTATCTATGCATGGCTCATTTGTTCCTCCTGCCTGCGCAAGCAAATGAAACTAGATATGAGAGAGAAAGATAAGTGGATTTAGGGTCATGTTGGCATAGTGCACTAGATGAGCCTCATGAGGGAAAATAGGGACATCCAGACCTCTATCAATCTATCTATGAGCTACCTATCTATCTAAGTATTATTCTAACATTCTATCAGGGTTCACAAGTTTATTTTTGAAAGAAACAAAGCTTCGTGTGAGAACTTAGAAGGTGCCCCCGCCCCCCAGCACACCGTCACACATAGGTCAAAATTATTATATTTGAGATGAGTTCACAATGGGATGGTAAGAGAATGGGACAAGAAATTAGTTTTGGGATGGTGAGAGAATCTGACAAGAAATTAGTTTTGAACTTTCCATGGGTAGATAAGTTTGAGGAACCATGAGGGAAGAATCTAACTGTTAAATGCAGAAAATGCTTCCATGGACAAACTCTAGATTTGGATGCCAAAGAGACAGCTTGGAGAGAGACCCCTTTTTTTGGGTACTCAACTATGAACCAGCAGCTGGTGATCTTGAGCTCAACCCTGCTGTACATAATGACAACAAAGCATAGGATGCATTGGGAAAATATCACTGATGGCCACCAATACTAATTCCAATTGAACATGGGGTCCAATTTTAATCTTCAAAACCAAAATGGGCCCCCAGAATCAACCCATGTTTAGAACAAAAGCATATGTCTAGATGTGGAGTGGGTGTACCAAAAGGCCTTAAAGGGAATAAAATGTACTACAAATTTCAAGTTTTCAATTTAGGACTAACCCGTGTTTTGGATCAGGATAGCAATATTAGATCATGCATTCCTTAAGATTCTTTAAAATGCTTTAGGTTCCACCAGACAACCAATCAAGTTGGTAGCTTTTTGAGAACTTTTGGTCATATCAAGGCATGTTTTGGGAAAATGGGTCGATACAGTAGGTCTAGAGGACCTTCAACTTTGATCCAATGTGGCAATTTGAAAAAAGAATTTTTTGACTGGGTTTGTATCAATCACCACTTTTAAAAGGTCTCAAAACATATTTTAGGAATGTTTGAAATTTGAACATTAAATTTTATTATTTTAAGTGGGGAGGGGAGATTCCAAATTATTTGAAATTGCTTTGCCAATCAACAAACTTTGTGATAGTGCCAAATTCTCTCATAGTGCATAGTCGACCCAATTTCACAATTATGGATCACAGTGGTCTAGTGCAAAATGTGTGGTGGATCCTTGTTTAAAGTCTTTTGCATGTGAGAGAAAGTTTGGGTGGTATTTGTATGCATATATTGAAAAAAAATGCTATTATTCGGAGAATAATGTAATATTATATTGGAAAATAATTATTAGTAGAATCTTCCTCATGCCATCCGTACTATCTTTTCTCGAACCTTGATTTTATTGGGTTGTGGCATACATATTCTTGTGATGGTATTCATACTAATATTCTTTCCAAAAAAGCCCAAGGGGGCAGGGAATATTAATTGTGGCTTAGCAACAACCATTATGCTAGGCCCAAGAAAGGCGACAATCTAGTACAAATCTAGATGGATAATTCATATCTTTTTTCCAAAGTTTTCCAACTGTTTATACATTGCAATGGAGCCTTGTTGTTAGTTCCAAAAATGAATAACCATTCAGAATTTACCTATTCAATTTTGGGTTCAGATGGCTTCTATCAGTGTTGTGTTGGTTCTTTGATTTTGTTAATCACCTTCTGAATGTCCCTATTTTCCCTGGAAACTGTTTATTTGCTTTTTGAGAACCACGGGTCAATGGGTCAACATACCCGACCTTTACCAACCAGTTCTTTCTTTGGAGAAGAGAGAGAAACCACACCACACTGGTGTAGACATGTAGAAAGAAGGCTGGGTTGGATTTGGGGCCCATAACCACTTGCAAGATAAATAGTTTTATACGCACGCCATATCAAATCAGGACCAAGCTCACAAAGATGCCCATTCAAAGGCATGCCTATTGGAAGCATTATGATTTACTCGCCATCTGCAGGTAAAAGGGGGGAGGAGACGGATATTGCTACAGGCAAGCGAGCAAACAGCGCCAGAAAAGTGTAAGCAATACGACACTTTCATAACAACAATGCCCACACACGAGAATGGGGGACCATCCTTGACCATGATCATCATTGTTCTGAGGGAAGTGCTTTCTTTTCCTTTTGACACTTTTTCAATCTTGCAATGCACATTTTTATTATATCAAATAGAATGTCCGCTGTGGTCAGTAACTACCAGATTCGGTGTGTGACGCTCATGTCAATGCACGCAGCCTGCTGGAGAACCTCAACAACTATTCATCACTCAAGTTCAAGCACACGGCACACACTAAGCTCATGCCATGCCAGTACAAATATTTTCAATTCAGAATAAATTCTGGCCGAGGAGGAGGAGCCCCACAACTATTCATCGCTCCCTCTCAAAGCAACTGTCATGAACATGAACCCATGCCCACTATGGAATAGGAAAAAGACCATGCTTGTGCCAAGTCCCTTGCCCATTCATCTTTGTCCAATACCAATATAGTATTTCAAGAAAATCAACTCTCGACCCAGGATAATGCTAGGTGAGATCAATTTGCTTGTATTTACATGTGGTCAATCACACACATGGTGTTTATCAATTGCCCCCATGGACCTAGGTCTATTTTCCATCTATATTTACGTCTAGGTCATTGAAACATTTCAAGGCTTAGACATACCAATATAACACATGTCAAAAGATTGGCCCCATGTCAAAAACTCAAGTTGGATGTAAAAAAGCCAAGCCCCATATCAAAAGCTCAAGCTCAATGTCAAACCCAAAGTTTCAAATACAAAGGACTACTACATCGTAAGGGCTTTGATTATTGCAATATGAATGAAAGATTCAAGAATTTGTGTTCTTAAACATGCAAACTTTAGGAATGCCATAACCTTGATGGACATCATAGTATCCAAGGGTTCATTTCTTCATCAATACTCATTGTAAATGTATATTATTTGACAAGTGAGCTACAAGTAGCAATCAAAGTTGAACTCTTTTTTTAAATCATTCCTTCTTCATGTGGCCCTTGTATGAGTATTGTTTTTATATTCAATTGTAATCCAAAAATTCAATATACATATTTTTACATTGTTATTGGATATCTTTTCATAAACATATGCCATAAGTTTCTCCTCCAACAAAAAATATAAGTATATGAAGTCAATTTAGGGATTCCTTAGAAGTTATGTTCGTTCTTAAAATTTGTGATTTTTTTGAATTTTTTAATTAAGAAATGTTTATGAACATCAAAATATGTCCAAATGTTAATTGACATGGTTCATTAGAAAATCCATGATATGCATAATTTAAAAGTAAAAATACATTAATCAAACATTGTACCATAAAATTGCAAATCATTCATGAAATCAAGATGGTCCACGAAAAAGATGGTGTGATGATCCTAATGGTATCATTAGGCAATCATACTTTCACCCACCATTGATTGGACACAAAAGAATTGATGAATGATGGAGTTTGATTGTTGGGCAATCACATCACATGCAACAAGCATTGCAAATGAATGCATGGTGGAGTGGTTAATTCTTGGTGTCACAATAATCATTTTGACATTATGCATTGTGATTAGATGATTGTTGTGAATAGCATAATTTGAATTTGTCAATTAAAAATTGGCAATACATTAACATGATGGTTATGACATTGTGTATAATTATTTTTTGAAACTAATGCATTCATTAGCTGTGGACTTTTGAAATTCAAAGATATGGACTAATCGATTGACTAAATCGTTCATAAATTGAATAATTCATATTAAAGTATGCTTCAAATTGTTTATAATGAATAAGTATGGCTTGAAAAATGAAATAATAAATCAAGTGTGAATTTTTTTTCTTTAAAACCTTAATCAAATGGTAATTATGGAGTTTTGAAAGGTCAAAATTGAATTTTATTTTCAAAAGTTTGTTTGAAAAAGTTTTTTTTTTGTTTCTCAAATTTTTGTGCCTAATGAACATGTTTTTAAAATCTTTTAATTGGATTTTATTCATATGGACTTTATGGGTTTTTTTAATAAAATTTTCATGTGGCATCCACCATAACAAATGACATCAATGACTTTGGTTATGACTAATGTTGGGTAGTTCTCCAATTTTTGGAGAACCTTCGAGTCGATTCCTCTTATTACTATTTTTGTGAAAGAACTTATATGTAAGGTTTTGAATTCTATTTTAAAAATCCAAAACCTTTAGTTAAAGTCAATGTTTTTTTTATAGTTATGGGGGGTTCTTGGGTATTAGGGGGGGTTTTTTTTAAAAGGGGCAAGTCCAAGTAACAATTAGGGTTTAAGGATTAAATTGTCAAAAAAAAATGGTTATTGAAATTACAAGGCAAGTACTTGAAAAAAAATGATTTTTTAGATTTGAAAATGTAATGAAACTACATTTGCAACAATTTATTTCCTTAGAATTGGGCTTTTAGGCATTTGGCATGAGATAAACCATCACAAAAACCTTCAATTTAGTTGAACAAACATATGACCCAAACATTATTACATACCACATAATTCTTCAATGCATATGAAAAATCATAACAAAATGGACTTGAAAGACTTCCAATCACAAAAGATCAACAATCGACCTTAAAGTCTAAGGACAAATTTAATTCAAAATTAAGCTTTTGGGCATTTTACATTTGACAGACCATCAACATTACAAATTACAAAAGTCTTCAATGCACATGTGAAAAATGATAACAAAATGGATTAAATATAATTCCAATCACAAAAAACTAGTATTTAAACTTAAAATCTAAGGATAAATGCAATAATAACTGAACACAATCATTTAACCTTAAAATCTAAAGAAAAATCCAACCACAATTAAACACAATCAACAACTAACCTTATGATCTAGGGACAAATCCAACCACTACAACAAAAGGTGTCCATGTACACCAAGTGATTTCATTGGATTATGAATGAATTCACTGGTTGTAGTGAATAAGGACCAGTGAAGAAGCAATGAATTCATTGGTTTAGTGAACAAGGACTAATGAACTACACCCACATTTTGTAATAGTGAACCACAAATGAAAACAAATTACTTGTAAAACAAAACAAATTTGACTTCCTAGAGCAATGCACATGCCCCAAAAACACTTGTAGAAGGACAACATGTGTGGCACATGAATAACAAAATTTATAAAAGGTTTTAGGTTTTAGCTAGACACGTATGACTCCAAAACATAAGACCCCGTAATTTCCAACCTTAATTAATGAACCCACATTGAATAACACAGTAGTTGCACATTAAACGGTTCATTTTTTCATGTCACAAGGGCAATTTTTGTGTGGTACCTCTAAGTTTGGTATAATATGTGTTGGAATAGATGATTGAAAATTATATAAAGGATTCATCTAATTAATTTATAACACTTGTATAATCAAATTTAAAAATTTGAAAATAAAATGTCATCATTTCATTACAAGGTGGACTTTTTTAATGATGTAACATCTTTGTCACAATCCATAAAAACATTTATGGACATTTATTATATAATCAAAATGTGTGAAATGTTGATTTTTTTCCCTAGTATGATTGGGAAACCATTGTATTGCCAAAATAAAGGCTTACAAGCATGTTTAATATTTTAATTTATCAAGTCTTCATAAAATAGCTAATAGTCTATAAATTCCATGATTTAATAAAATGGAAAAAAAAATTGTAAAATAAGACATTATTACCCTACATAAGATTTGCCAATTATAAAATTTGAAAAAATCCATGTTTTGCCTTTAACTTTTGCCCTAGCTAATCAAATTGAAACATGTGTTGCAATTTTAAAACTTGAGTTTCACTTGCCTCCTACTTTCAAAATGGACAATTTTACATTCCCAAACATCAAACATTTGAATTCAAATTTTTGAAAAAATAAAATTGTGCATTGTACATGTGCTAGTTTTGGTCCACCTTAATGTGCATTCACTGACCATTAGGTCATTATTGGGTTCAACCCATTTCATCATAGGAAATTTGGTAGCAAATGTGAGGTAGGGAATACCTATGCTGCAACACAAAGCAAGTTTTCTCCTTAGCTCTAATGCTATAAATTCACTAAGAAAAATAGAATTAAAATTCTAATTACACAAGAAAAGTGTTAATAGAAAAAACAAATTTTGAATATGAAAGCAAAAACTTAAACTTGAAATCAAAAAAATTCAGAGTTTGAATCTTCTTCAAAGAAATCTTCTTCCTCAATCAATTTAATGTGCTTTTGATTCATAGTAGAATATTTTTCCATAAATTCAACCATGACATTAAGCTTCAAAGGTCCATCACACCCAACATGAACATCACTATCTAGGCCAATTTTTTATGATGAGAATGAATTGATTTAAATTCCAAGCCTAGATTGCTTCAAGTTAGTGATGACACTTGCAACACTAAAAATCCACTCAATTTCGATCTATGATCCCACAATACCAAGGACTTGACAAGCAAGGAGAAAAAACATGCGAAAATTACATAACATATTTTGCCCACCAAATTAAAGTGTTTTCAATTTCTACTAGAAATATTACAAGTCGTTAATATAATTGCAACTCATTTTTTAATGTGGACATGATTGCATCATCATTTAATACAATTTGCCCAAAAAAAGTTCATCATCATCAACTGTTGTTGCTCTAATAGGGTTCAAATGAAAAAACACTTACAATAAAAGAGGGCACACAATATTAATGTTGTAATCTATCACAATTTGAATGACATGTGCATGGCCCACAAAATATAGTATAAGCTTCATGTTTTTGAAGTGGGGTCAAGCATGATGGCCAACATGTTATGAGCCTTGGTTTGATTATAAATTGAAGCAAATGCCAAGAATGGGGATAAAATATTTTGGACTTATGTCATTATCCTTAGTTTGAACTCCTACAACTTTGAATCAAAATCCCCACAAATTAGTTGTTGATTTAAAGCTTGGATCCTAACCACATCAACTTTCATGGCAATGCATAAGGTGAAAGTAGAATAAAATGCATCTAACAACAACCAATAGCCAACACTTTGATTCAAGACACAAAGTTTCACAACAAGAAGGAACATATATGTAATGGCTTGAGCAATAGCCTATGTCTCAAATATTGGCGTTCTATAAGATAAATTAATAGCTTCTTGTTGTTTGTAGCAATTTGAGATAACATTCCGATACTCCAATGTTTCTTGGAATATGATCATTCGAAAAGCACACCGTGTTCTCATTGGAGTTCTCAACATCTTGGTAGGAAATCCTATAACAATCCAAGACTTTTTCCACTCGTGCTACCCTTTCCCAAATGTTTTTGTCCAAATAATGGTCTTTTGCAATGAAGATTAAGTTTCTTTTAAGCTAACTTCAAAAAGACCAACACAAACCTTAATGTCATCAATAGCATATTGGACTAGCTTTGACATGGCATGCCCAAAACATGACCTTAGAATTTGGCATGTTAATTGAAGGGCAAAACAATAAACAATAAAAGTTAATGCAAAAGTCAAAATGTTTAAATTAAACCCTTCATCTTTGAATGTTGTCAAATAAGTTAAAAGGAATCTAGCAAAGATTTTACATGGTTTGCTATTGCTACACCTATAGTGTTATGTACTTTAAAAATTCCAACTATTACATGACAAGGCTCCCATGAAGTGTTGATGAAGCTCACATGATCACAATAACAACAAAGGTATCAAAGTCCGCACAAAACATCCAAAGGTCAAATGAACATGTATTAATAATACAAGATGCAAAGGTTGGGATGACACATATATCCTTGGTTTTCTCCACCATATTTAGGAACACTTTAATCACCATTTGGCAGTGGGATGGAAACTATACATGCCCACATTACCATAAAACCAAACATCATAGCCATGGATTTTCAATAGACAATAAAGGTCGGTAACCTTTTGCAACATAGAGTACCAAGTCTTTCAAAACGGCCTAATGTAAAGGATTTTATTTGTGGTAAGGTAGTTGGCTACCAAATAAGTATGTGATTTGAGAAGGGGGGACAATTTTCTTCTTCTTTGACCTTGTTTTTCACTTTGGGTTTCTATAACCCTTTGCATCAAAAATAGTCCCCAATTTTTTTACAAGTCTAAAATTATGTTCATGACAAGCATATTTTTTCAAAGCATTTGTGTCATGGTTTTTATTGTAGCTCACAAGCCCTTTATGTTTTCTTTGAACATCAAAGAGCTCCAATTGAGTAGGGTGACAAACAAAAGAACACATCATCTATGGGTTATAATTGTTCATTGTTGCACCATCATTCACCACAAGAAAGCCCAATAGGTTGATGTTTGATGGTTAGGAGACCATAGATTTCTAGTGACCACCAACTTTAGAATAAAGATCTCCTAAGTTACATTTATGTCAACATTGATGCCTCTTGTGATCCAAGTTCAATATCAAATTAAGACATCAAATCAATACCATCTTCATCACATGAAATAGTTATTATAAGTTGTGTGGCACTTGTGGATGCCATTGTAAACAGCCTTATATGTTAGGTTCTGTTTTATTTGTTGTTGTCTGCAAAAAACATAGAAGACATAGAGCTTAGACATGTATGAGAATTCAATGGCATCCTATCACAAAGACTTATTGGAAGTTGTTATTGCATGACAGAAACCTTGCTAATGTAAAAAAATGCGACAAAATGGACCTAGAGTTTACACATGTATGGGAATTTAATGGCATCAACTCAATCACAAAGATTTATTAGTAGCTATTGCTACATGGCAAAAAACTTGCTACTGATTTTTGCAAAGTAAAGACGACATAGAGCTTACACATGCATGGGAATTCAATGGCATTTCATCCATCACAAAGACTTATTAAAAGCTAAAATTGATGCATGGCAAAAATGTTACTACCATGTTTGCAAAAAAAAAAACATGGAGCTTACACAATAAGAAACTCAATGGAATTCTATCCATCACAAAGACTTAATACCATAAGCATTACTACATGGCAAATCGTTATTAATGTAAACAACTAAAAAAGAAAAATGATGGAGAGAAAAAAAATCATCTATAGCTTGTAGGCAACGCAAGATGACCACCACAATGACCATTGCGATGATCCTCAACAACACTTATTGTTTTAAAAACTTTTGCTCAAGTCTTACAAGATTACCACCAATCATCAACATCACACAAAAATATTTGCAATGCAAGCTTCAAGATACGGAGCATGGATTTATGAATTATAATTAAGAAACACAACAAACCTTGAAATGTTGTCTTGCAAACATCGATGAACAACTACCACTTGGACATGTTCCTTGTATATTTATGCACAACTGATTTAGGGGTATTTCCAATCATTTCAAATAGGTGATAAGGAAACACAATTTGGGATATAACTCACTGCTTATGACAAGCAAAACAATTCAAATATCAATAAACAGTTATCACTTTGTTAAAATTCATTGGACACATTATGCAACCCATCAAGATCAAGCCATGTACCTTTCAATAATTTCCATGCCATTTGGTGTGTTACATAATGCACAATAGCCCTTTCAAGTATTCTTTTTGTGGTGATCACATAAACCTACCACCACCACTTGAGTGGTAAGCATGAATCACGATGTTGACTACCATGACCATAGACACTACATTAGAAGGTCAAAATCACCTGAAACAGTGAAAGTAGTTGACATAAGAACGAAGATGTTCAAAAAGTTTAGCCAATGTTTAAACTCCTTGTGAAACAAAAGGCATAACAACTAGATAACAAAAAAGCTAAAGTTAACAAAAAGTTTACAGTTTTTTACATGCCATAAGGCTAGAAATAATGCTAGAAAGTTAGGGCTGGCATGACCACAAAACTTACACAAGTTTATTATCATTGATTTGCTACATATTACGTAAGCTAACACAAAACATATATATGAGATTGAAGCTAACCATTGTATCCATTCCAACATAAACAAAATGAACACAACAAGAACAAGTACAATAATAACTTGCAAATGTTGAAAAAGTATCAGACATCACTTTGTCATAAATGGCAATGAGTAGTTGCCATTACTTTCCATTGATTTCATCAACTACCAACTATAAATGTATATTTTTTTCATAATATTTTTTTCAACATGATGGGCACAAAGTCTATATCTTGCATTTCTATAATCAATGGGAAGACCAATCATGATGGTAGGTTCCCATTCAAGAGACATAGCATTAAAAAAACAACAATATACTTATTTAAGCTACAACAAGCCATCAAAGGTAAGCTTTAAGGGAAGCTTCATTTCATTTTAACTTGCCCTTGTGTAAGCAAAGATCTAACCCTAAGGCATAAGGGAAATACTAAACATATCTAAAGAACACTAATGGCATGGAAATGGAACATAAAATCATTCACAAAATAACAAGTGGTAAGATCCAACTACCTCTTGGACAATATGTGTTGTTGAAGACTTCAAAAGGATAATAGGATTCACTAGTAGTTGATAAGGTCAACCATCATCTTCATCTCCCTCACCTTCTTTAGGTTGCATCTAGGCCTCAAGTAAAGGTAGATAATTTACCAATAAAGCTCATATAGTAGTTATTCTTGAGGCTCTAATCTTGAATGTAGAGAAAATAAGCTTTAACTTAATCTCATATGTCTTCACATGAATATATGTCCTTGTCTCCCATAGTGGAACCCATCTTGCATCCCACTTGTCTAAATCTATTGCTTCCTTATAATATGCAACATTTTCACCTTGTTGATCATGCCAATAATACTACTATATAAGTTTTGTTGTATTATGAAAGTTAGAGTGGCTCACAAATCAAGTTATAAATCAAAATGTTTGTTACTAAGATAACCATAATAATTCTAATGGCAACATGCACACCAACTTCCAACACCACAAGGAAAACAAGTGCATATGCATGGCCTAGTAGTTAAAATATCCTTGAAATTGCAAAGAAATATTCACAACAACAATTTCAAAGGCAACATGAAAATGAGTGCAATTGTATACTTATGAGAGTTGTTCACAAAGTGTCAAACTATATCCTTCATCATGAATAGTAGTAATGACCTGCCATGATTACCCACCAACTTCATCAACTCTAGACAATGGTGGGTGTAGAGAAGTTAAAAGTAGTCCACCCAAAACTTCAAGCAACCATAAAACAAATATCTATGTGATGAATTTCCATCACATTTCTAGATGTAACAAGAAAGACTCAATGTCATGGTGTTGGTTAGGATTCAAGAGACATGGCCTCATAGTAACATGTCCAATTGTGACAATTTATCTATTATCCTTGTGATTATTGATCTTGTAAGAAGAAAGGAGCAATGGATATATGCTACAAATCTTCCGAATACCTAATTGCGACACGTGCATAATAGATGAAATGAATTTGAATTATGCAATGATGCCAAATCATTAGACTTGTTATGCCACCAAAATGAAGGACCTAATCAAATGGCACACAAACATTGAAATGTTGTAATTAAATAGGCACTAGAATAATCCAAAATGTAATTTGGTGATTGATTTGTTGATCTAAGAAAAGAAATTTGAAATTAAGGTTTGGTGTACACTAAAAGTTTTTGCAACAAAATTCCATACACCATGACGCGCTCCCAAGCTCCTTGATAGACTCAAATGTGAGTTTGAGGTGAAAACAACGGAAGAACAAAGAGTTGGGGACATGCTCCCTAGCTCAGAGCATTTAGGGGGTAGAGGGGTGTGCTAGAGCTCCGGGATGGGATTAGGAAGAATGACAAACATTTAATCACTCACACGGACCTGCATAAAACCAAACAACAAGTTGGTTAGTGCATGGTTGGAGCACTTTTGGTGCTAGGATGAACCGCAAGACTCATCACGCCCTGGACTTAGGGGAAGCCACCACCTTCCCCCTTATAGTATACTTTGTGGCTAGCCATGGGACCAACATCTAAATGTCATTTTGTCCCGAGACTCCCAAGTGGGAGTCCCGAAATTCCCACAACTCGGACTCCCACAACTTTAAAGGCCCATAACTTTGCATGCAAACCTCTGATTGAAATTAGGTCTAAAGCAAAGTTGTAGCCATCATCGAGAGCTTTTTCCAATGGTATGTCGCACGCCAACTACATGCAAGGAAATTGGGACAATTCCGACTTTTAATCGTCAGGAATCAAATTACTAATTTGATTATCGACCTTTCTTTTGGCCCTAACTTGTGTTTTAGATGTCCAAATGGGTTATGCAAACCCATTTTTGACATCCAGGTTCCAAGAGCTTTTCAATGGTATAAAGAATTCTTCAATCCGTTGGGTTTTGACCCCTGCAATCACTCTCTGAAAATTTGGGACTCTACCGAGACTCCACCAGGACTCCAACTCCCAAAGTGGAAGCTCCCTTGGGAGTGTGATGGTTCATTCCCTCACACTTTCCTTCACTCCCGAGCTTCCCTCTTGGCCCGTAACCTTGCAAGCCCTTGCCTTAGTCGTGAGCCCAAGGTTAGGGTTGCAACACACCATGCCTACAAGCTTTATTCTTTCCTTATGCTTCAAAAGAATAAAAAATAAAGGGAAGAAAACAAAATTGTCCAAGTGGAAGCCATAAATCCCAAATTGTTAAAAAAGATCAATACTTCAAAATTTACGATTTATTAATGTCTTCTTGATCATATTGGAATCAATAGTTCCCCACCAAACCCTTGCCTAGTTACATACAAATACTTAACAAAAGAACAAATATCACACAATTACCAATTTACTAAAGTTGCAAGCAAACAATGAGGATAATGTTATAACCTCAATATAGTAATAGGCATCATTACAAGAAATTACGATTTTTTTGACCAAGAATTTCGATAAAAATAACCCCTCGTATGGTTTTTTTACCCCCATGTCCAATTTGATTGAAGTGCCATTTTGGACAGATTGATTTGGACCTAATCATTTTTACTAAGTCTTTTTGGTTGTTTTATTTTTGTTAGGTTTATTTTTACCAGGTTTTCCTTACTAAACCACCTTGACAATAATAAAATTTGGGTAGCGACCAAAAATATATATTACTTAAGTTATTTTGTTTAAAATTCACATGAAAATATTAATTATTTATTTATTTACCTTATGTCCTAGGTTTAGGCTAAGCCACTTAACTTAACCACCTAAGCTAGACCAAACTGTTTAGGCTAAGCCAAGCCCCCTAGGTTAAGCCCTAGGCTTGGCCAAGTAGCCTAGGTTAGGTGGTCTAATAGCTTTCAAGCAACCTAGGCTACCTAATTATGTCACCTATGAATCCAAGGTAACCTAGGTTGCAAGTGTGGGAACTTGAATTCCTCACCTCCACATTAAGGAGTCAAGTCCTGAACCATTACACCACCACCCCATAAAGTGATTTTCTTGATCAACATATTTATAGTGAACATGATTTTAGACCAACATATTGTAATAAATGAGTTTGCATTTTTTACACTACTTACATAAATAGGTAGGTTATAGGTAGGGTAGCCTAAATAGGTAAAAGTACCTATTAATAAATGCATATACCTAGGTAACATGTAGGTTATAGTCTATTAGGCCTTATAGGCACCTATTAAGTCTATGTTTATACCTACCTAGTAAACTATTTATGCCTATGCTATTTAATAGGCTATGTAAGTACCTATTAACTTATTAATAGACCTAGCCTAAACCTACTAGGTAGGTAGACTAACCTATTAAGTAGGTTTAAGCTTAAGCTACCTACCTAATAGGCGAGGCTACCTACCTAGTAGGTTTAAGTGGCATAGCGTAGGTTAGCTACATACCTAATAGGCCTAGGTAACCTAGGTTAAGCTATGTACCTACCTAATAGGCCTAGGTGGCATAACCTAGGTTAAATACATACCTAGTAGGCCTAGGGAATTTAGGTTAAACTACATACCTACCTAGTAAGCCTAAGTGGTCTAAATTAGGCTACCTATCTTGTAGGTCTACATGGCTTAGATCATAAGCAAACTATCATTATTATTTTAGTATGAACATTATACAAATCACTAAACAATGACTACCACATGGCTGAAATATGGCACTTTTTCAATACAGCAAAATTGCAAATTCACTCATAAATGACTACTTCTTTAATTACCAAGTTACAAATGTTTAAATAGAAAATTGCCATGTGACCTAATCAACCAAGCCTAAATGTACAAATCATAGATTGTTGCATGCCAAACCATGGCTAACACCATGTTTACATTTAGTAATATTTTATTAGTAGAAAAATACTACACAATGACAAATAAATGACTACCACTCTAGCTTCCAATTTCACATATAAATGAATAGCACCACATGTTCAATTTTCCCTATGCCCACCCTAGAAATGAGAGCTCAAATTGTGGTAGATGTAGTACCAATTTCTGTAGCTTTTGCACCAAATTTGTTCCACCACAACAATGTTGGAGTTACCTATGTAGGAACTTCCAATTTCAAAATGGAACTAGTAAGGTTTGTACGATTATATTACGTGGCAACAATTATTGAAACTCCATTTACAATAACACCAACCCATACCATTATTGGTATGAGGTCCAAACCATACACTCCAAGGGGAATAAACCTTGTGAGTATGCATACACAAATGCTTAGAAAGGCAGACATGACTTTTGTTAGACAACCATCAAATCTAGGAGGAGGATTAGGACCACTAAGACCTTCAAGTATATTTTAGATTACCAATGGTGAATATAGCTAGACCACCATTACCACCAAACAGGTCTTATCGTTGACCACCTAACTACCCTAAGTATGTGAAGGATTTTGACCTAGATGTTCATGTCAAAGTTTTTAAGGTTGTTATTAGAATAAATGGAAAAACAAAAGATGCAAAAATTGTTAAGCTATTTGGTTTTACCCTCAGAGACACTATGTCTAATTGGTGTAACAATTACATGGGATACTACCCAAATTGTATTTTTGTAGAATCATAGTTAGTTTTTTGTAAATGGTTTAGAGTAGTTCAAAATGATGAGCAAGTCTATCTGCAGCTGAAAAACATGAAGCATGATAAGAATGAAAGGGTGGAGGTTTACTATGAAAGATTATTAAAGTCAGCCAATAGTCTTCAACACATGACAACATATAGTTTTTAAACTATTATCTTCAAATCTGAATTACAACCATATATGTGTGTAACAACAATAAGCATGAAGAGAGAAACCATGTAGTAGCACAAGGAAACAACTTTGGTTTGTGAAGAAATAATTTCTAAAGTTGAGGCAATAAGTAATCTATTAATACCACATAATAGTAATACAATATTAATTTAAAAACCTTAAATAGTTACAAAGAAAACAAGAATGTATTGTACAAATTGTCATAAAACAAATCACAATGTTGAAACGTGTAGAATCAAAAGAAAGGAAGAGTTTATTCCTATAGTTTCAAAAGTTACCATTATGAGGTATTCATGTCATATCTATGGTGAGAGTAGACATAAGATTATAGACTATCCTAAGTATAATGACATGTAGAATATGTCTAAGAACAAAGGATTGAAGACTATAAAGAAACCATTTGTGGTGGAGCCCAATGTTACCAATCCTTTAGTTCATATAATGGATGTCAACATGGACCAAGGTTATTGAAAAACAAGTGTTCAAGGACAGAAAGCTAAACAAGAAGAAATCTACTAATGATTGGGAAGAAGAACAGAGATTACAATAATATTTTGTCAAGACAATATAAGATATGCAAGCAAAAGACCCACTAGAAAGTCTAAATCAAAAAGAAAAAGCACATTGGAGGATAGGTTGGGTAGGATTTACCAAAGTTTAAGGTGTCCACATAACCAATTGTACCAAAAAATCTATTTGTTATTCCTAACAACATAGTTATGTTTATGCAATAAATATTCCAAGATATTAGTAAACAGATGTTAAAAACTACTTATAACCTAAGATTGACATAAGATCTTAAGATAACACAAGATCTTAAGAAATATATGTGGCAAAAATTAAAGCCAAAAAAACCCAATATAACTATAAAGTGATATTAGAACCTAGTGTAGCCATAGTAATTAGGACACATTTTAAAGTTGACACAACATCTATAGAGGTAGATAACTAGATGGTAGTTATTCGAGTACAAGTTAAGAAGAAAACTATTGAAGATGTTTTGTTAGATGGAGGAACAAGTGTAAATATCATAACGGAAAACCTCATAACAAAATTAGGTTTACCCAAACCAAAATTGGCCCCATACCACCTTAGAATTGTAGATCAAAGTATGATTAGACCTTTAGGAATCATAAAAAACTTGAGAATTCACATACATGGCATACCATATGTAGCCACATTTATTGTTTTGCAAAAAACTCTGGTAGATTCTAGCTATTCCATGTTACTAAGAAGACCTTGGTTTAGAGATGCAAAGGTTACACATGACTAGGGGAACAATGTGATTATTGTTCAAGGTAATGGAATAATCAGAACAATATTAGTTAACAAGCAACTGGGGGAAAAAACTAAAAGGCCCCAAATACTTGTTTGTTATGGCTTAATGCAAGGTCTAATAGATAAGGAGGAAGATATGATCTTTGAAATAAAACTAGAGTTGTTTTCAATTGGCACAATCACTATTTTAGATGAAACAATTTCATTGCCAAATGTTGGAATTATAGAGATTAGATTCAATGGAGAATTTGAACTAGAGTAAAAGATATTATATCAAGGAGCAATAGAAGTAATGGCTTCAACAACAAAAACAACATAATTTAATGTCAAACCAGAGACATCATTGGAAGATAAGGTCTATCTAAAAACTTATTATCATTATAGCCAAGTTGATATTGAAGTGGATGAAACACTAGCCAAAATTCAAGTATAAAATCTTCAGATAACAAGTTGAAATTTGACTGAAAAACAACATTTGTAAAATTGAATCTTGGCACGAAGGCAAATCCACAATGCATCAAGGTTAATGCACAATTAACAAAGGAGAAAACTTAAGAGCTTCAAATTTTATTTGAGGAATTCAAAGACGTGTTTGTTTGGACTTATAAGGATTTGAGAAGGATGCCTTTAGAGCTGGCTCAACACACAATTAAGTTAGACATCTCAATCCCACCATCACATCAAACAAGGTACAAATTGAACCCCAACTATGTTGCAACTATCAAATAGGATTCTGACAAATTATTAGCAACAAGATTCATTCAACTAGTAGAGGAGGTTACATGGTTATCACTTATAGTGGTAGTACCTAAGAAAAATGGAAAATTGAAAATTTGTGTAGATTTCAAAAAGTTGAGTAAGGCAACCAAAAAATATCCTTATCCTTTACCATTTTCTGATGAAGTATTGAACATTATAGCACAATATGAAACCTATTCATTTTTAGATGGTTATTCAGGATATCATCAGATTTTTATAGCCCTTGAAGATAGATACAAAATAACCTTTGTAACAGACTAGGGAACTTTTGTTTGGATAGTGATGCCATTTGGTGTAAAAAATGGGCCCCCAACATTCCAAAGAACAATCAACAAAGCTTTTAGAGAGTATTTAAACTAGTTCATGACGATATTTTTAAATGATTTCACGGTCTATAGTGACATGGAAATCATTTGATGAAGTTCAAACTTTGCTTTCAAAAATACAAAGAATACAAAATCAATTTTAACCCAGAAAAAATGTGCCTTTATGGTATTTTTAGGATTGATTTTAGGATTCATAATTTCCAAGGAAGGAAAAATACCATACCCTAAGAAGGTTCAAGCAATAGTTAGTATGCCAATACCTACAAACCCACAACAGATTTTAATTTTTAACGGTATTGTTCAGTAGGTGCAATGTTAACACAAAACCTAATTAGTAAATGTGATCAACTTATAGTATATGTTTATAAACCACTAAATAAAGTAGAGCAAAATTATACTACTACAAAGAGAGAAACCTTAACAATGGTTTATGCTCTACATAAGTTCAAACATTCTTTGTTGGGAAAATAATTTGTCTTTTATGTAGATCACATGGCTATTATATATTTGGTCAACAAACCATAGGTGTCTAGAAGGATAGCTAGATGGCCATTATTATTTTTTGAGTATGAATTCATAGTCGTCTACAAGTCTAATAGAACATATGTGGTAGCTAATGTTTTGTCCATATTACTAGATAGCTCAAAACCATTGGGAGTCTTAGATCAGATTGTAGATACATCACTATTTTTTGTAGAACCTATATGGATGCAAGAAGTGAAGAGCTACTTAGAGATAAGTTAGATGCTAGAAACTCTAAATTTAGTTCAAAAACAAAAGTTAACTATAAAGGCAAAATCTTATGTTCTGAAAGAGGGAAAAATGTATAGATTGGGAGAAAACAATAGATTACATAGATGTTTGACCACCTTAGAAGCACAAATTGTTCTAAAGGAGTTACATGAAAGAATGGTAGGAAGACATTTTGCTACAAATATTACTGCAAAGAAAATTTTGGATGCAAGTTATTGGTGGCCAACTCTATTTAAAGATACGCATGAATTTTGCAAAATTTGTGACAATTGTTAGAGAACTAGAGGACAAAAAAAAAGAGTTTAGCCAATTTCGTAACAACACTTTCAAAGGAACCTTTTATGAAGTGGGGTCTAGATTTTATAAGTCCAATTAAACTAGCAAGAAGACTAACATGGAACAAATATATTATAATAGCTACATATTATGCAACCAAGTGGGTAGAGGCAAAGGCACTCAAAACCAATATTGTAATATTTACAACCAAATTTTTGTATGAATATATTCTGACCAAATTTGGATGTCTTCTGATCATAGTTATAGATCAAGGAGTACATTTTATCAATGATACAATCAAACATCTAAAAAAATACTTTCTGTTAAAGCATGTTAATTCTACTACATATTATCCGTACGGAAATGGACAAGCAAAGTCTACTAACAAAATTATTGGTAGATCACTAACCCAAGTTAGTTAATGAAAAGAGAACAAACTAGAATGAATTTTTGTCCACAATTTTATTTTCATACATAACAACTTATAAATTGGCAACATGATATACACCTTACTAATTATTCTATGGTCTACATCTTCTAATGCCAATAGAATATGTTATTTTGACTATTAGTAGGGACCATGGAGATCTAAAACCCACTAAAATCTAATTGCCAAAATTGCAAAATTGGAAAAGTTACAAGCGAACAAATTGGAAGCTCAAAACAATGTTGGAAAAAACTAGTGGAACAAATTTCTATGGAGTCAACAGAAACACATAAGAAGAAGTTCCAATTTGGAGATTATGTTATGTGGTTTCCCAAGGGAAAAAAGTCACATTTGGGAAAATTTTTAAAAAGATGGTTTGGTCCATTCAGGGTATAATATTGCTTACCCAAAAACACAATCCTTCTTGTTTTTGTTAATAGTTTCAAACCAAACCCGATATTGGTCAATGTTAACAAGTTGAAACCATATAGATATGTGGACCACACATTGAAGGCGATTTCAGAGTTCAAAGAATCAAAAGTCCTTAGAGTCTATAGGTTTTTACTACAATATATATATATATATGATGAAGATTTAGAAGTTCAAAGAACATCAAAGATCATAGATATTAATTAGATAATCACATCATAAAAAGCCTTGGTGAATTTGATGAGTTGGCAAATTATGATACTATTTAGAAATTGTGATTATACAATCTCACAATTAGTAGACTATAGGTCAGATATGTCTGTCACATCAAAACATAACTTGGTCAATCTAATGATTTAGCACATGATAAAAAAAAAATGTAGTGTAGATAACACTAGGTCATCAAAACTAGAGGTTTTATAAAAAAAAGTCCAGTGCCATATCTGCATAATTGTTAGGTCAGCAAACATTAAATGTAGTTCATACAATTATCAGTAAACCTTGAACAAAAGTTAACATGTGTCAAAAAACAAAAAAAGGACAAGTCATTAAGACACTATCCTTAAAGTGGAAAGTGAAACATCACTACACAAAACGAAGTGATGGCATTTTTATAGCCGACAAAAAAAAAAACGACTCTTTGTTTTCATTTTCTACAAACAAGTTTCTCTCATTTTTTATCTCTAGAATGAACATAATAGGAAGTTTTTTTGAGAAGTTGCAAAGATAATCCAGATAAAGACTATAGAAATTGAGAGAAGAAAAACAAGAAAAACAAAGAGAATAGTATAGTTCTTCCAACATTTTGCCTTTGTAGTTTAGGTTTCTAGAGAGACGTCCGCCATTTCCATCTCATGTTTATTATTCTTTTACTTTTCAAAGATCTTTTCCATTGTGTAAGTTTGAAGGGGATTTTGAAGCGATTAGAAATAACAACAAAGATTACGAAAAAACTTTGAGGAAATATAATTTTAGAAAGTCTAGAAGAGAGGTAGGCACGAATGAATAAGTTGGTCCAATTTTCATTTATGACTCTTAAAAGGAGTGGGAGTAGGACGATTTTAAACAACAACAAGAAGGACCATCATAACAAGAGGAGCTTGTACATGAGTAGACTCTAAAGAAGGTCCAAATTCCAAACAAGAAGCGTAATAAGAGAAGGAATTAGAAAGAAATGATTACCAATTTTTGAGAATCAACATGATGTTGAGGTTAAGTATATATTTATTCCTATAGAGCAAAGTTATAATAACAATATGAAGAACATTCTACTCTAGACAAGTTCTAGAAAAGAGGAGAAAAAATGGACAAACAAAGCTGGATTGGTAGGTCCGTTTGAGATTGAATGGAAGATTTTCCGTCATAATATTTTGGTTGAATTTTTTAATAGCCAGAAACTAAATTCTGAGCACAACATAATCAAAGTTATGATGGCAAAGGAGTAGAGGATTATAAATAGACATTTGTTGGCCTAAGTTTTCCATATAAGTGAAATAAAAACAAATCAAGCAAAAATGCCAAATCCTAAAATAGCATTGGCAAACATAACTAATAGGGTTCAAGATATTTACAACACCAATGAAAAATGGGTTGTGAAGAAAATGAAACCAAAGTATGTTAATAAGATTGTAGCAATTTTGCCCATTATATATCAGAAATATAATGTGTAATATTTTAGCAACAAATTTGTTATGATGATCTCCAAAGCAAATCATGGAAAATCTATGAATTGGACTACAATCATGTATTCTCAATTGGTTAAAGAGTTGATCAGATGGGGAAAATGTTAGAAGAACATGATTGAAGGAACTACTAAGAGAGAGCCCAAGAAGGATGTATCCCATTTTGTTATTGTTTTGGAAATTATATTTTAGAAATGGTTTTTAGTCAAAGGAGCAGAACCATTAGAGAAGAAGAAGCAAAGTGAGTAGCCACATGAGGAAAAGAGGAGGAAAGAGAATTTGAGAGCGAAGTTCATAAAAAATAAAAAACCTTTTAACCTTGCACATATTTTTCTTAAAAAGGAAAAAGAACAAAAAACAAGGACAACTAGAAGAATAGTTATGATGTCCTAATATGATGATGACGAGGAGAGGGAACTTTTATTGAAGAGCCAAAAAAAAAATGAGGACTCCACAATGAGGGGCAATGTTAACTCTTAACAAGTAGTAAAGTTGCTAAAAAAATAACAATAGCAACAACAAAGACAAAGGAGAAGTCAATGTCTCCTAGGTCCAACATAAGACCATAGATCTCTCCAAAGCAAGAAAAGGGATTAGGTGGGTAGGAGCAATAAACATGGCCCCGAAAGGAGTCATAATTTTAAGCTTAAGAGGAACCAAAGGAACAGATGTTGAATGTAGAACCAAATCTGCCTAATGTGCAACAACCTACTCCAATACCATAGAATTATGAAGGTATGCTACCTTCAAGACCAAATTTTTCTATAGGAACAAACAGTTTTGGAGATATATGGACCACATAAAAGTTTAGGATTTTCATATACAAGTTCCAAGGGACAAATTCCTAGATTTCATACATTAGGGTCTCTATAAGGACTAGAAGTAGAGTTGGATGAACATAGGATAGTTATTAATATGTTTCAACAGACAATAGAATACAACACACAAATGACCAACATTTTACTCAGACTTTCTAATCTAGAAATAAGAAACATACAAATCATAAAAGAAAAGGACAAATATGTTTAGAACTTGTGAAGAGCTTTGGAGAAGGAGTAGAAGCTCAAAGAAAAATTACAAGAGAAGCATGATGAGAATAATGAAATATTGGTAGAATTGTAGATAGCCAGACAAAAGATCAATAACATGGAGAAGCACAATAAGGATCTAGGGAAGATTAAAGTTGAGAAGGATTCTTTGCAAGCAACTCAAATGTAGACGGATGCTAATTACTTGAAGCTTAAGTTAGAAAAAGATTCTCTATGTGTGGAACATAATAAACTTTAGAGAGATTACAAGAATATGGAGTTGACTTTCTTGAAGTAACAAAAGGAACTAGAGGAGCTCGTAGTGGATATTAGTAATGTATATCAATTCAAAAATGAAATACATAGGCAATCTAACTATAAATAGGCAGAGATGGACATAAATTTGCAGAGGCAAATGGCTTTTAATGGAAATTACAACATGTTGTGGAATAGGCCTAAGGAATAAAACCTTCCAACAATGGTAGTGTTTTTTTTTTAAAAATGAACTCAAAAAACAATATAGTTTACTTTATGTAAAATTCAAGGCATTGATTATGTAAAAGAAGGATGTAGATCTTTGGTGGGATGTAGTGCATGATATAGTCCAAAAGGATATAAGAAAACTTTGTAAAATGTATGAGAGAAATGAAAAGCTTTACAAGCATAAGATATCTCAAATGGAAAAGATCATACCATCATTCCAGTATGAACTTCTAGTCCTAACTCCATAACCATAAACCTTGTATGAAGAAGGAGAGAAAATATATATTAATGGTGTAGGACCATTAAAGACAAGAACAACAAAACAAGAACTAGTAAACATTAGAAGAAGAAGGGATAGTTTTTAGAATGAAGCTAGAGGTATGAAATATGTTTCAAACAAAATTTAAAGCCGTTAAAGTTTGTTCCATAAGAGGTTAGTTCCTAGTAGTATGGATTTGTAGCTACAAAAATAGGAGAACCTATTAAAACTTAGGAACACATAATTGAAGAACTATAAGAAGATCAGATTGATCAAACATCAAAGTTGCAACAACAAGATTAGACTCAAATCACATTAGATTTATAGTCACAACAATAGATACAAGTCACATCAAAGTTGTAATCATAGGAGTACACAACAACAAATTGACAAATAAGTGCACATTTATAAACAAAGGTAAAAGAAATAGTACAACAATAAATTTTGAACACAATAGAAAATCAACCTTTGATTCAATCTGAAGTAAAACATGCATAGATGGATTAGACTATAGTATATATAGATTAGATTGTGGTACAAATACATAAAACTATAGTACAACAAAATCAACATCAAATTTATGACTCACAGGATCAAAAATAATAACTGGTAATTTATCATTGTAAATAGTTAGTTAGTTAGTTAATACTTACTTACCTAGTTATTTTTCTAGGATTTAATAGCAAATTTACATAATTTTCATCATGATTTGAATTTGAATTGCTCATAGGACCGTTTTAAAGAGATCATTTTTGGAAGATAGAGGGGATTGTAAAACATTAAGTCTAGAGAGTATGGAACGAGTGTATTGTTTTCTAAAAAAGCTAGAATTCCATAATTAGATTTGTTGTTTTGATGTTTTACTCATACTTTTCATAATTAGATTAAATTTTTGAATTAAAATATGAGTAGATTATTGAACAAAATTTATTAGTATTAGTTTCATGATATGTTTTAGTCCAGGTTTAGACTAAAATATAAAATAAGAATTATGTATTTACTAAAGATGTTTTTAAACATTTAGCCTATGCACATGGCTATTCCATTAGCCTATGGTTAGTTTAAAACCTAGTAAGCAACAGGCCCCACCATTAGGCTAATGAAAAAGCTAATAGTAAGTTTGGTATTGGGCACAAACTTAACCTTATAGACTTGGCCCCTTAGTTGGCAAAGGAAATAAATTGGTGAGGGGTAACTTGATCAAAGTAAATGGATTTGGTGGTTCTTAGGGTTCCAAGGAATTCCATTGTCCACATTATTTACAAACAATTCCAAAGATAGAGTTCATCACAAAGACAAAGAGTTTGACACATAGAGGTGTGATGTTCAATTTCAATACGGATTTCAATGATATGGGGATATTGTTTTTTTTTTAATTAGTCAAAGGTGTAAGTTGATTTCAATAAGCTTTTTATTTTTTAAAAAAATAAACTATTTAAAAGAGATTCTAAAAACATGTCATTTCATCAAAATTCTAAGAAGATTTTTTGTGTCTTTTTGCAAATTTTGTGGTCTCTATTTCATTTTTTTAACAATGGATCCCACTTTTGTGGGTAAGATTTTCTTGATATGGATGTTGTTGTTAGTTACACTCACAAATTCCATTTTCATTAAATCAAGAATACACACATTGGTCTTTGACAATGAGCCCAATTTAGGGATGAATTTTTTGCTGCTATTGTGGGGCATTTTTGCCACCATAAAGAGACATCCTCTTTGATCATGGTGGAAAGAACCTAGATAATCAACACATTGGGATCAAATGGAAGTTGATGTATGTTATACTCCTTAGAAATGAGAAATAGAAAATACATCATGTAAACTAGGATGAATTATGATTTTTTCAAAAATTGTTGTTAAAGTTGACTCCTTTTTTGCAATCCCAATGCCTCAATCATGTGAAACCACGACTAGATATTAAAAAGATAGTTGCAATTGTTCATTGTATATTTACTCAAGGACATAGTGCCATTCATATGGCTCATCATTTTAATGTGGGTGCATTAACTATTCAGAAATATGTGGACATAATATGCAATGTTCTCATTGATAGAAACAATTTTTTTAGCAAATACATTAAAATTCCAACATGGAACCGATTGAAGTTGATGATTAAGGAATTCCAAGAATTGATAAGTTTGTTAAACATATGTAGATCAATAGATGGAACCCACGTTCCTTTGGTAGATCTTCCAAGCAAGAAGGTCACATTTGCACAAAATGATTTTTTCAATAGAAAAAATCTTTATGAACATTGTTTTGCAAGGTGTGTAAGGTGCAAATAAGTGAATTTGGAATGTGTATGTTGAACAACCAAAAGGAGTTCATCATTGTGATCAATTCAAGGTTTGTAGCTTATACAAACAACTAAAACCAAGAGATTTTGTAAGAGCTTGTTCTTTTGATAAAAGGTGTGAGATGTACACCTTACCTCATTGGTGCTTTAACCTATCCAATTCAAAAATATTTGTAAAACAATAAGAAGATTATAAACCTTATAGAAATGAACAAAATAAGATATGATTATATCACGAATATATAAAAGGTAAAGTTGTGATAAAAAAATGTTTTTGGTTCTTTAAAAAATAGATAGAAAATCTTGAGCCATTTCAATTCTAGAGTGGATAAAATAACAAAGGTGATAGTAGCATGTTGTGTCCTTCACAATTTATATGAAATTTGGAATCAACATGAACCAAGGCATATAATTTCAAGAAATAGAAGGGAAAACCTAGATGGATTTGGTGCACATTTGTTGCCTACTCATAAAGAAGGAAAGGCAACTAAAATAGAAGGAAAAAAATTGATAATGGCCATGTATGAACAAATGGGTGTTTGATCACCCATTATAATGAACCCCATTTTTTTTACCATAGTGTTTTGGCCACTTTAACATGTTTATTGAATATTTTATTTTAGGATTTTTTTTTGACCAATTTTTTTTTTGGTAAATATTTCATCATATATGTTAATTTCCATCATAGTCATGGGAATTATGGTAGAACTTGCCCTTGTGCTATAGTATTTGTTGAAGGTCAAGTTTCTAAAGAAATAATAGGTGTTGGGTTAGTTTTTTAATTTATTTTCACATGTACAACAATTGTACTTTCAACAAAATTGGTACCATCAACAACATTGGTGTTTTCACCATTATGAATGAAGCTTCATAGTGCAAGAAGAGATAGAATATTCACAAAAGAAAATCAACAAGATTTAATGAAAAACCTAACACTACAAGTAGTGATATGAACCACCACCATTATTCCACTAATGATTAACATTTCATGAATGGTCCTACCATCCACCAAAGACCACCACATCTCACCACTTGATTCTTTCAAACATGACCAAAATATGATGAAAATTTTGAAGTTTCAAATGCATTGGAATGGCACAACAAACTAAAATTGGCAAATGGAAAATCTCAAATTGCTATCAAAGTGAATTTAAAATAAATGGGGTACAATGAATATGAAATTGGTATTCAATTTGTAAACACAAAAAAACTTTTTAATGAGCTTGTGGCATCCACATCAAATCAAACCAAATCAAAGATCGAAGTCCACAATTTCTTAGAAACACAAAAGTGGGTAAAACTCAAATACAACCTAATTTTGTCAAAGTTAATTGCTAGGACCAGCTTCTTTGGGCTTCAACACATTTGTGAAAATAATTGAAACACTAAATCTTACATCCATTTTCTTTCATTTTTTTCTAACTTCTTGTTAGGTTGACCTTGTACATTAGGCAATTTGCACATCCTAATCCTTGGTGTATTGGAACTAGATGTTGGAGGTACAACCCCATTTCCAAATGCAGGAGTTTGCATTTTAGGGGATGCATGCCTTTCTTGAGTTTTAGGATTGAAATTCTCATCATCATGAGAAAAATCTCAAACTTTCTATGAATAGTGCACACACCTTAATTAACACCTTGGGGAAGTTCAATTATTTTAATAATACCAACAAATAAATAATCAAATCTTTCATGCCATAGCCAACCTAAAGGTGGAGCACCTATGATGTTGGTTTTTTTGTTTTCCACATTGTAATTGTCCTTCATTTTGTTGAATTTGTCTCTGCATTGTCTTCAAGTACATTATACATCGCTTGGGAAATGAATGTTCACAATTGTAGCAAAATCCTCCCAATTTTGTTTCTTCATCAATTTCATGTTAAACTCCCAATTTCTTTTTTCAAATTTGTCAAGCAAAACTGAAAAGGTTGCATTACTCCAAAATTTCCTCACAAAGTTTCTCTCCTCTACAAGAACTTCTTTATCATGAGTAGTAGCATTTTTTTCATTTTCTTGGAAGAACAATTACAAAAAGCTATGGTGTTCAAATACCTTGCCATCTTCAAAAACATTTGTGGATAACAGCTCTTTGGAAATTCACAACAACCCTAATTTGTTTTATGATATAATGCAACAATGTCAAACAACCCTAACTTGTTTTCTATTATAACGCAATAGTGTTAAATAATGCCAAAAGAAAATATGATGCAAGTCTAACATTTTGGTTTTCACAGATTATAAATTACGATAACCTATCCAAATTACCACATGGAGGTAAAATGGGAGGCTAAGCAAACATCAAAGTTCATATGCTAACCATGTATTAGCTTTGGCATGAAAAGTTTCGAATGTCAATGCATTCCTCGATGTAGGCCATTAACCAACTAACAAAGGTTCATAAGCCTATGAAAACATGCATGTGCCCATGCTAATTGTTTTGAGTACTTTTTCTCCATGTAAGTTGGCCATTGAATCACATTACCTAAATGTCTCTAGATCAGCTCTCAAATTGTCACAAATCATTCAAAAAACTCACTTAATGATCTCACCTTAAAGACTACATCACAAACTCTCCATTACTTCTTTTTTTAAAAAGTTTGTTGAAATGAACAATAAAACCTTTAATCCTTCTAAAATTTTGCAAGAATGCCCAGGAAACAAGCATGCAAAGAGAATAAAGAAATGTAACAACCAAATTATGAAAATTAATATGGATGAAAAGTATACATGTTCGTTCATTTGTGTTGAAAATATAAATAATATTATATTACATGCCGAATCCATTCAGGTACTACGATATACCAGTTTGATGCAGGCATTGAGATTTTTTTAATTTGTACATATAAAGCTAATATTAGTATAAAGATTACTTTCATTTTCATATACAAGGATGGTATCAATAATAACTGAAATGTTTGTAGGTTGTGGGGTATAAGCTATGAAAATACATACTAGCTGGTCCAATATATCATTCGAGCATATTCAAAAACCATACAGCTACATATTTTTCTAAATTGCAACAAGTACAAAAAGTTTTTTTCCAATGTTTTGTGGAGCTTCGTCAATGGAAGTGTACCAATAGTTTGACTAATACAATTCAAGTCAGTATGCATTTAAAAAACAAACACAAAAAAAGAAAATAGCCTTGAGATTTGACCTACGTGATTGAGATTCAACCTACCACCGTGCATAGTCTGGTTTATATCTGACCCAACACATACCATAGGTACACCTTAATGTTTGGGGCACAAATTATACTACTTCCAGAAATGCTCAAATTTTCATGTACTGAAAGAACAAATTTTCATGAAGGAAAATGGAGAACCTTTTTGGAATATTCTGAAATATTCTATACTTGAAAATAGAATCTTCAAAATTAATTAATAATTCAGCAGACATGTGCTGAAGCTGCCCCCCTCAGTCCGCTATATCAGAGAAACACAGGAGCTAAGTAACTGAAACCTTGTAAGTGGCCTTGGGTTTAATACACCACTTTGCCATTCTAAATGGTAACCTTGAATGAAAGCCCATCAAGAAGCACTAGAGGTTGTTTAAAGACCCCCAAATCCCTGGCGGTTCCTCAGGTCAAATTCTGGGGGATGGGTTGGGGAACTCTGATGTCCCCAGCCTTATGGCAGTTAGAAAATGACCCACCGCCTCGCAAGGGAGTGAGTAGATTAGGTAGTAATCTTTACAGGGATGACAACTTAGAAGCCCACACTTGATTAAGGTCCAGACTAAAAACTTGTCATCTTAACTTTTATGTCTCTTGTAAAGGGAATACAAATTCTCAAATTGGAAGCAAAAGGGTACACTACAAATCAGATCTTGGTGGAGAGAAGCCCCAGCTGCTGCAAACAATATCACAGCTGGGCTCATGTGTTTGTCTCAAGACCCGTATGTATGTTCCAGTCCAGAAGGCATGAATGGGCCCACACGAACCCCAAGCCCCAAATGCTCAAATTCCAATAAAGCCCATTTTGTCCACTTAGGAGCATCAGCCGACCATGAATATTTGTGATAGTGGTGATTTGCAAAATGGGTGTACCAAAAAGCAACAAATTATGTCCATCTCCGAATACAAGAAAAATTCTTTTGTTACAGGGTTGTGTGGGTCAGAGGATCTTGCTACATATGAAGCCCCAAAATCCCACCTCGAGCAAGAGGGGTACACAGATCATGATACATTTTATCCAGATGAATTTGGTTTCTGGGAGAAATGGAGAGCCCATTCTGTGGACCCTCCTGACTCTCCCTAGTTACTTCATGAAATTCTCTGTATAAAATGGGTCTCTTTCCCCCTTCCTCCCCTCATGGGCTTCTCCCTCCAGATGAATTTGGGTGAGTCAAAGTACTCACCTTGTTTATTTGTAGAATTTAGTCAGGCGATTAGGGGGCGAGAACGGCCAGTTTCGGCAAAATAGGGCATCAAATGCGTAACTGGGAATGAAATTTTACAAAATGAAGTAACTGGGACCCAAACTAGTTTTTCCACCAATTTTGGTGGTAAACTGAGTTTCATCCCCAATTTCCTTTTTCCTGAGCGCCTCCACTGCTACTACATATATTTTCACTGCTCCTACCTGTACAACGACTATAATTACTACTCTCAAGACTTTTTGTATTAAATACTGAGGTCCAGCACTTCCTATTAAGATTCAATTGGATTCCCTTACTTTGCGGTTACCACTGAAAGAGGGTTTACGAGGTGAAAGAGAGGGTGAATTTATGCATAACTTTAATATATTTGGGATTAGACATGTCTTTTTTGAATCATTGATAATGTGAAATAAAGCCTAAATTCAAGTGGGCCCTATATGTAGCACACTTGGGCAAGATGGGAAAAGAGACAGTACATCAAGCAAATCAAGCAAATCAGTTGGAGAAACTCCCCAAGGTGATAAAGAACAGCCAAGCACAAAACAACAACAACAAGGTACCCTGAATGTGAAAAATCCCAACAATGATCATAGAGGAGATTTTTGATGGATGCCCACCATGATGACCAACCAGAAGGCCCCCCAAAAATGGGTTTCCTCGTTTGGCATAGGTAGTGTAGAAGGAAGGTATCACCGACCATCTCCATTTGACCTTGCATGAGTTCTATATGAAAAAGAAATTTCCATTTCAACAAACTCTAAGTATTATTGAATTGTGGTGAGACTCACACCACGTTATTTAATCTCCGATCAATAAAGTGGTTGTTGTCACCATACACAATATTGCGTATTTTTTTGGAAAGGGGCATGGAACTTTCACATTGTTGTCTTTTTTTCTTTAACATAGGGGAGAGTGGGTAAAACTTCTTGGTAGATTAGGTTTTGCCCCCATTTTGCTCCACCCCAACACCCTCCCACTCCAATGCAAGAGTCCTAATAGACTCCTAGCTCCTCCTTCCTCATCCATTTCTGCATGTGGGCAGCCTTGCTTTTACCCCATCTATCTAGAATATGGACACGTTAACATGTTCGTAGTACATGCGTCCGGGTGTTGAAAGGGAAGTTCTCAACCCGCCCAAGAGTGTGGACTTGTGTGGCCACAAGTGGCCAAATATCTCTCTCCATTCGGGACGTCGAGTGGTTACAACTTGCCCAAGATCTCTGTCCATTGATATGATTGATACACACAAAGTTGTCCTTTCAAGTTGAGACACATTCAGCGCTCCCCGCCATGGTGATTCGCAGCTTTCATGCGGGCAATTCACAATTTTTCAACTCTGATGCAAGTAAAGTGTACCCTTTCACTGATTGTAGCGTCTAACCTTATCTCTGTGAAAACAGAGTGTGCATCATGACATGGGAGGACATAATACAGCAATTTTGGAGCAAAAGTTGGTGTTGGATGGATATCATCCAATACATCATCCCATAAATACATGTGTCCTTTTAATTTGGAATACATTCCGCATTCCCATTGTGGAATTATGTAATGTGGTTACATAATTTCAATGCAATCTAAATTTGATTAAAGAGAAAGTGACCTAAACGAGTATAGTTAGGTCTTCAGCTGTCTTCTAGCTGCAAATTGGTTCCCAGTTGAACCCTAACAGGCAAACAGCTAAATGGCACCATACTTTTTTGTTTCACAACCCCAAACGGTAATTAGGGCAGCCTGAAAAAATCATCCTGCCCCAAGTGGTCAGCTTCCAACACGTTCAACCACCTGTGTAAGTCAAGGCACTTGCACAAAGTGTAGCTACGTGTTTTGGGGAGGTTTACTTGCATCTTCAATAACATATATGTCAAATGTATATATGTTATCAAAGATGCAAATGTATATATTATATATATACAATCATGTGTATAGATTTCTAGTGATTCCAAATAATCAAATGGGTTGAAACTTAGGTATTAGAGCACAACTGACAGCCCACTTCGATTTCATTTGGTGTTTGGTTTCAAGCTCCAAAACACCAATCCAATATGTGCCACAAATTGTTCGCATCCACAACACAACTTGAGAATGTGATCCAATGTAAACCTGATAAATGACTTATATTGGTCCATAAGTCTGGCTTGTATGTACCAGTGTTGTGTGGGTAGTAAGTCTTTTACCCTGGTATATCCACTTATACCATAGGTATCACTCCTTGTCAGTCTTCTACCCTTACTCAACTGATATAATATAAGATCAACGTACCCACCCAACACTAGTAGTTACATAATTAGGGTTTATGGCTGGTACTAGGTCAAATCAGGGAGTCCTTCTCCTTTGAGATTGTTTGGAAGAACACATTCCACAAAAGAAAATCTCAAATCCCAACTAGCTTTACCCAGATTTCACATGAGCCATAAGGGTGTGTGCCTTGGCTTTTTGCCCTCCTCCTCCCCCTTTTTACTCTCCTTACCTTTTCCCCCCCCCACCCCGTTCTATCCCTAACCAAAAAGAAGCTTGTAACTGCTTTCTCTAAAGAAAGACCCTAATGCATGTATGGACAAAATTTCAACTAACGTAACTTAATCAGCACTCATAATAGCCTTGTCCAGCACATCTCCAAATGCACCTATAAATATTTTTTAAACTACTATTGTCGCCTTACCCCCAAATTTAGGCATACACAAAGCCATGGCCAAGCACCCAAATGCACCTATGAAAAATATTTTAAAACTACTACTCTCTCCTTTCCCCAAAATTAGGCATGCACCACCCATGATGGCCATATACCCAATGGTTAGTATAGTTGTATATTCACCCTTCTTATTGATTAGTTGAAGAGTGTGCCCTATTTTTATTTTTATTTTGAAGTAGTCACTTTTATTGGCACATCACAATTTATTTTTTGAAGCATTGGAGACTCCCCCAATAGAAGCACATAGATGCTTCTCTTTTGTCCCCCAACCTTTTCCAAAGGTTCCTAGTACTTAGAGACTAGGACAAAGTAGTTTTCCATAGGACCTAACTTCTCAGTCTACCTAGTACCAAATCATAAGTAGTCACCAACTTACTTGAACCGTCAAAAATCTCTTTTGAGTACACCACCATTGTGTAGGGCAGTGTAATTTTGTGTTGGTGTGTGTTGTCATTTATGCAATATTGCAAGGGTGCTTTGTTGTGTTGATGGCAGTGTTGCAGTTGCCATCATACTTCAAAATGAAGGCCTTCTTCATAACTCATGATGCCAACAACAAGGGCATAATTCCATTGATCCAAGCTCAGGTGGTGTCATGAAACCATTCACCTCCTCCTCCATTGCTTAAGGTTGGTACACTCAAAGCTTTAATTGTCTTGTTGTCGAATTTGATGCTAGAAACTCCACCCAAAAAGGTGCAAAGAATTTATGATGCAACTCAAAAATGGCAAGACACTTGGGTGTGATCAAAACTTATTGTAAGGTGTACCAATATCTATATTTTGTCACAAAGTCACTTATTTTTAATGCTATTTACTAGTCTTGTTTCACCATACACATGGACACAAAGTGGTGATATTTATGGTTTTAAATATATGGTGGTCTAAACTATTATACTTTAATATATTTAATTTTTTTTATTCATTGAGATGGATGGGAATCAAAATATAAAAGTCCTTAAGGAGTATGTCATTTTTGTCATCATTGGTACACTTTAACGAGCTTAGACCCATGGCAAAGCTTGTTTGGGTGGGATTTAATATTGTTGATGGAATGCATGTTTTGGTTTAACAAGTTACGTCAAATGTCATCAATTCCTACCCATGTGCTCGCAACTATCATGTGATTGCTATCATTTGCAATTAAATCAATTAGTCCCCCATGGCACCCCAATTGCAAGTGTCATGCACTACCATGTTGGCACCTAAAATTATCATTGTCTCTACACACATCACAAAAGACAAAAATCACCATAATGGTGCATCATCTCCAAACTAAAAATATATATTCACTTGCAACACATCGGATTTCAAGCCTAGACACAATGTTCACAAAAATTACAAAAATGAATAAACATAAAAATTGTAGAAACATCAAGTAAGGTGGTAAGATTTCAAATCACCAAAAGTGATTTGCGACCCATACCAAAGGGGTTATGGGTTATGAGCCCTATCTATGAAATAATTGGAATTTATTCACATTGGAATTAGTTTCTCATTAATTAATAACTAAACATATTAGTTAGGTTTACCCAACTTAGGGTTAAACTAACCGTGATTTAATTGAGTAGTTAACATAACACAATCAATGCAAGTGTTTTTAATTGCAAGTGTGACTACGGTAGGCTACTAGTCAACATTGTAAGGTGTATTTATGTTAAGGTGTATCGAGTGACAACACATTACATTGTACATAAAATGTTGTCACAAATCAATGTTTGCAAAATTTTAGGATGTGTAATTGGCCATGTAGTTAAATAAAAATGATTTGATGAAAAAAAGACTTAACATTACAATTTTTTATGTATTATAATCACATTGCATGAGTTTTATAATATTTTTAAATTGTCATAATAGAGTGAACTTTTTTAATGATACAAAAAATCAATACTAGTCCATGTAATTAATGAGTATGGATTCAATGCATCTTCATGTAATTTTTTTAAGAATAAAAGATTCTATGACAATATGGTGTGATGATGTTGATATCAAGGAATATTTTTTGGAAAGATTTTGATGATCAAATCTTTTTTGTACCCATTTTAAGCCCAACAAAAAGTCCTTTTGTATCCTAATTACAATGAATGTGACATCCTTTGTGGTACACTTTAACTTGAAGATGCCATTTAGTTGTAAATGTGATAACTATGTTTCTTACATGTAATATGGATTGGATAAGAGTAAGATGTTCAAAGTTAGTTATTGTTAATTACATTTAATGACATCCAATGACAGATGATAACTTGACCTTGTGTTTATGACTATCACTGCAACTAATGTCCAAATCAATCAATTATGTTAGTCCTATATGTCAATAGAATAATAAGTGCATATAGTTGCATGTGTGTCAATTAAGATTGGGCAAAACAAAATTTAAATTGAAGATGTATTCAAAACACCTAAGACTTTATTAAATGTGAATAAATTACAAGTTTTAACATATACAAATGAAGGTTTCACATTTTCCTTCACTACTAAGCATGTATTTTAGCCACATAAGTACTAAATGCATGTGAAAGAAAGGATTAGACAAGTGAATTGAATGTTTGAACAAGTACTAATCACCAAAAAAAGTAGACATAATGACAACTAGAGGAACTTCAATGTCCACATGTACATTGTTGTAGCCTTTGCCACCTACATTAGTTCCTTACAAGTAAAAGTCCAAATCAAATATCCAACAAATACAAGATATTGGTATGCACCCTAAAATGGAACCCTAAGCTAATTCAAATTTGCTAGTTACATCCAAATAGAGTTGCCCAACTATGATAACTTAATAGAATAAATATGAACAAGTATCATTACTACAATTAATGATGAAATTATGGGACTTAAGGTACATGTGATTCCTACCAATAATGGGTGGCATGCTGTTTAATTATTTTGGCATAGATTCATTTCTTCTTAACATCCTTTCTATTTGGTAAAATTGTTGTCATTATATCCCACCAATTACAGTCGATGAGGTCATGGTCTTTTTCATCAAGCTCATATCACACCATTGTTTCTAATGAAATTATCCTTCAATGTTCTTTTTAGTTTGGTCCACATGTATCCAATTATGGTTTTCTTCAAATACCTATGACAACTATAGTTTTGAAAATAAAACTTTGGGAAACACCACGTTTACTAAACACAATAGCAAAAAATAGTGCATTTTGATAAACTATATTTTCGTTACTCATGTTTGGAACCATATGGACACATGTAGATTTGACACTCTCAAGAACCATAGGGTCTTGGCATGGTTGGGTGGACCAAAACCTAGCAAAAAAAAACTTGGCCCAAAGTTCATTTTGCAAGATTTACACTATGCACAATGTTGACATAGGATGATGACAAGATGATGTCATTCGAAGTGGAATTAGTTAGTTTATGCGGCATTTTCAAATTTTCATTGGAAATAGTTTATATCCACCTAAACACAAAGCTACACAACAAGCCTACTTGGACCTATGTGATTTGTCATGCACAACCTCTATCTTGTTTCAACCATTTTGAGATCAATAGCAAAGTGAACTTAATATATGTGTTAGAGCCTAACATGTGTGTGATCATTAAACTTTGAAAGGACATGATTGTCATAAAGTGTATTTTGGACAAAAAAATGTCTCAACAAATATGCAACATAGGAAGCTGAAACCTAAAAAAAAAAAGTGAAGGTAGAGAACACAATATCTCTTTATGTACACCCATTGTTTGTGGATCCACCCAAGATCATTTTTGATAGGAAGGTTCCATTAACACACAAATAGTTTGTTGAAGCTTATGGGTTGTGTAACATTGGGCCATTTCCCAAAAAGTTGAAGCTTGGGTTAAATTATACAAAGGAGGAGGTTTTGGAGTTGTTTGGACCTCTTACCAACAAAAATGGCTATTGTTACAATTTTTAACAACAATCCAAAGTTGGTGAAGCACAAAAAACTATGGATGATCACCCATCAACACACATAAATGCCAACCATGTGAATAATCAACAAAGCCATAGCTTGAGGCATTGTTTGTGAAAGGAAAAATCGCCTTGTAAATTGGGCTATGTTTGTAGAATGGACAATCAAGGATTAGCTCTAAAGGATAAACTTGTTTGAAGTAGGTAAGCTAGAGTTGTGAGAGGGGGTGTGGAAGAAAAGGGTGTGGAATTAAAGAGTTATGTGATGCCATCATTGTCAAAGGTGTTGAAAACAATAGTATCAGAGGAGAGATTGTTCATTCAAAGAACCAGAGATCACACAAGTATGTGAACAATGCTTGGAGAGAACTCCAACTCTCCTCCAACCTTGCTCTTTATTCCCTTCCCTGTACCACCACATTGACAAACCATATGGGATAACTATTTCTCTCCCTCCTTATTCTAACATGTTGGTGGTACTAACATATCTCAATTCTACCTATGTCTTTGATTACTTGCAACACTTATCTACCACATAGTTTCTAATATCTA
>Ga0209208_10000577_pt1 | contig 48362 bp, 35 predicted proteins | sample S1TSphfallax_3_FD_187694 | JGI IMG/M metagenome (GOLD analysis project Ga0209208, IMG submission 187694) | Host-associated microbial communities from peat moss isolated from Minnesota, USA - S1T2_Fd - Sphagnum fallax MG (SPAdes) (version 2) | ecosystem: Host-associated > Plants > Peat moss >...
AGAGAGAGAGATCAGCAGAAGAAATGCTAGGCAGGGTCTGTAGTGGACAGTGTATGAGTTTGTAGGATTCTTTGTGGACCCTCGTTTTTGGTCACACATGAACTTTATTATCAAAGCTATTCAACTTATAATGATCATAACAAACTCAAAGCTCTTCTAATCTCCTTCCTAGTTTATCACCATGAACATTCATTCAAACTATCTTCCATCTAGTCCTAAGCAACTTAGCCTCATGTTGTTTGTTCTATCGTATAATGACAATACACCTTTGTCTACTAAATCCTATAATCACAATACACTTATATCCACCCTATCCACTAGTGACAACATAGGTCTATCTTTAACATTACCCCTTCATACTCTTCATTTCGTCTCAAAATCTTGTGAACAATAAAGTATGTTTCATTAAGAGATTGTTAACGGGTTTTTCTATTCCCATTAAGGTAGTTCAACTTCTTATTTTTCCAGCAACAAGTTCTTAAAATAGCAATAGGTACATTTAAATTAACAAAACTAAAACCAACTACAATTCCTAAACTAACATGTACACAAATTACTGAAACTTCAAGAAAGTTCGTTGAAAAGAAAATGCTTCATGTTCCAAACTAAAAAATAGAAACACAAAATCAAAATGAAATCAAAAGTCTTCTCAAATAGGTCTATCCTCCTAGTCTTATACTAGCTATTTCAAAAATGAAAAAATCATAACTAATTATTAAAATAGTCAATAGCTAGTACTTAGACTAATAGTCCAAATTTTCAAAAAACTACACCTTATTTTGCCACATGTTTAACTACCTATTCTACCACCTATTTTACAGACTACCAATTAACTAACCTATCAACCTATCTATTAACCTAGTATAATATTACCTATCAAGTTCAATAATTAGTTAGGTTAATGCCACAAGTTAAGTTAAATAATAGGTTAGATCACTTATTAAGTTTAACAACCTACTTAAATCTATAACTTATCAAGTCACCTATTACTAAATATGGGTAAAATTATCCCCCCTTTAAAACTACATTTCGTCCTCAAAATGCTAATTCAAAGTCCTAGGTTAGCTTAGTCTTTTGCAATTGGTTAGTTGATGGTTCATTTAATAGGTTCAACACATGCTTCCTCCACAGGTTTAGCTTGACTCAAAATTTAAAGACTTGTTAACGTAGTAGTTATCTATCGATTAGGTGTTTCTTCAAAGGTCATTATGGGTGTAGTGAATACCTTCGAAACATGCGGGATACTTGAAATCAGAATAATCTCCTAACCTATACTTATCTGGTGTGGGGTCGAAGGTAAATTAGCAAATAAGAACTCCAAAGGTTCTATGCTACTATTTAATACACTAAATGAAGGAAGTTTAACCTATTCCTTAATAGATTTCTCATTACCTCTTATAAGTTCATTAATAACAATGGCAACCTAAACATGTATGGTAAAAAATTGAATAAGCAAGGGTGACGTACTCCTTGAAGGACTCAAAAGTGAATCTAAGTACAAGACAACGAAAGGGGGAGGAGTCGGGGCATGCTCCCTAGCTCACAACACTTTAAGGGGTAGGGGGGCGTGTTGGAGCTCCGGGATGGGACTAAGAAAAGTTGGCAAGCTTCACTCACTCACACGGGCCTGCACACAACCCACACAAGGTGGTTAGTGCATAATTGGAGCACCTTTGGTGCTAGGACGAGCCACGGGCAACACGGACACACAAGACTCACCACAGCCCGGACTTGGGGGAAGCCACCACCTTCCCCCTTATAGTATACACTCCACCTCTCCACGGGGCTCACATCTAAATGGCTTTTCTATCCGAGGACTCCTAAGTGGGAGTCCCAAAATCGCGCTAATTGGGACTCTTGCAATTTTGGAGCCCCATAACTTTGCGAGCAGACCTTGGATCGAGGTGTAGTGTAGAGCAAAATTGTAGCTCTCGTCGAGAGCTTTCCAATGGTATGTCGCATGTTGTCTGAAAACAAGTAAATCGGGTCGATTCTTGACTTTTTCCGGTCGGGAGTCAAATTTGCAATTTGTCTCCCGGCCCTTCTTTTGGCCATAACTTGTGTTTCAGATGTCCAAATGAACAATGCAAGCCCATTTTAGACATCTACGTTCCAAGATCTTTTCAATGATATAAAAAATGCCACAAGACATTGAATTTTGACTCCTAAAACCGCTCTCTGAAGTTTCAAGAGTCCACCGGGACTCCATTTCCCAAAGTGGGAATTGCCTTGGGAGTGTGAGGGTTCACTCCCTCACACTTTTCTACACTCCCGGCAATATGTGATGTGACTCCTGGGCTTTCTCTTGGCCCGCACCCTTGCAACCCCTTGGCCTTGGTCGCGAGCCCAAAGCTAAGGTTGTGATAAAAGGTGTGATCTCTAAATTTATTCCACCTTTTAGTGGGCTAATTGGTTTGGTAATGGCAACATGTTATACCATATATGGTGTTACTAGGACTCTATTAGTAGTTCCAATCTCCACAAATATGAAGCTAGGAAGTTTGTATTTAAAGTTAGAAAAAGCAATTCAATATGCATGCAGCTCCAATTAGTAACTTTATTCATTATAATAACTTAATTCCATGCTTTCTTGAATATTTTTCTCTATGAACTCTTAAACAATTTGCCAATTGTCCTTACACTTGGGGTTTTTATCTCCCAAGGCTTAAACCTACACTTTGAGTAGTGTATTGTCCAGTAATAATTCCTTGAACTCCTTCAACCTATTGTTCATCTTAATAGGTAGAATGGAGTTGGGTTTACTCAATTGTACCTTGGTTATCTCATATTGGCCTTTCCAATCTTAGATTTGGGCAATTAGAATTTGTTCCTTTTTTTTCAAACTTTATGTGGGCAATTACCTGTTATTCTTTAAACTCTTAACAAGTTTGCTCCAAATCGGTTATGATACTTTGGTGTTGCATATTGGACTCCTTCATTTTGGTGTAATCATGCGTCATTCACTTTAGACCAACTTCGAGACATTTCAAATCATTGTGAGTTGATTGAGCTTGGCATAGTCTTGTTGTAGGTTCTCATTTTTTTTAATAGCTTGTTTTGCCTCTTTCAACTTGTTGGATAGGTTTTGGTTTTCATGTTGGACCTGATTTAGTTGGCCCTTGATTGTGACCCTTTGTCACGATTCTTTAAAATTTTATGCACTATCTCTAACTCTAGGCTATAGGTTTGCATGCAATTGTCAATCCCAAACAGGTTTTCTTTGGCTTGCTCAAACTCAACTCTAAGGTTTGAAAATTCTTGCAATGTGCTTAACTAGGTTGTGGCATTTTGAGCAATTTTCTTTAAAAACATACTGATTTATCTCAGGTTTTTTATAAAATGACCAAAAAATAGGATAGGTTGGGATCTAGAAAATTGTGGGTAGTCTATTTGAACAAGTTCAACTACATGTTGAACAGGTTGTATCGATTTTGTAGTTGTAACTACAAGTTGTGTCGGTTGTACAATTGGTACTACAGGTTCAACATATTCAACTTGGACGTTGTCAATCACCTGATCCAGGTTGGGTTCAAGTTCTTCCTCTAGGTCGCTTTGTGTAACCATTGCTTGAAGCTTTTTTTTAGCTCCACCTCCGATCTCATCTAAACAAGTTCGCTCCTCATTTTCCTCTAAAGTCAACAACATTTACTTAAAAGTAATTCTAGACTTCTTTTTCGGTGGTGAAGTAATAGATTTAAAACTTGACTTGTCCCTTGGTGTAAGCAATTATGTGCGCATCTTCAATCAATGAGACTAACGTACTAGTAAAGGTGACGTAGTCGTTGAATGTGTTGGTCTTCTTTCCTTCAAGAACTACTCCCTTGTAATAGGTTCAAGTGAAACTTGTCACTATTGAGCAACTTGTCACTCTTGGCTAGATGGTGACATAGTTTCTTCTAAGGTTGTTATTCCTAGTGAAGGCACCTCAAATAAAGGGAACCACTTCCTAAACAAAATATCTAAGATAGGCCCTATATAACAATGATTTACCTTGGGTTTGCTAGAGATTGTTACTTTCATATGACATTCTATCCAGTGAGTTAATTCAACTAGTAATTGGGTCAACACTATAAAACACCAATTACCAAGTTGCCCCCTATTGGCTAGGTCAAAAAAATAGCAATCATGTTGTTAAAATATGCTAACCACTTTTAATAAAAAATTACAAAATTGCTACAAATATGGCATGAAATTCCTCTTTCATGCAAACTACATTCCACTGTTCATTTTCAACAAAAACATGTGGACTTGTAATCCTCATCAAAGTGGTTTTTACTTCATCAAATGTTGCATTTGCAACATCTAATGTTCCTTCCTTAGAAATCCCAAGTTGTTCATGAATATACCTAATTAATCAAAATTTCTTGACCATGCACTCACCTTTGGATTCTTCCATCCTCTATTGCTTCCCAAGTTTGTAAAAAATCTTGCAAGAGGTCATCTCATGGCATAGTCCACTACAAGTTGAATAGACACTCTAAACCAATTCATCTGGCCCATTTGAATTCATTTTCATCCATTGCAACATTTTCTAACTCTCCTTCACCTTAAATGTTGTTTTCTTCTTAACAAGTTTTTCAACATGTTTTTTTACAAGCACTTTGCCTTTTTGCTTCATCATGGCTTTGGTTTTTATCTTGGGCGTTGAGGAATAACACTACAAATAGGTTCTTGTTCAAAGAATTATTGAAGAAACTTTTATCCACTACCCTTGTTCATAAGTTGCTACAACTCTACTTCTTCCACAAGTCTTGGTTTAGGAGTTTGCTCCAACTACTTATTAGCAACAAGTTGAGATAAGATTTCAACTTCCTCTTCTGAATCTAAAATAATAATCACTTGTGGTGTTAATGTTATTGTAGAAGTAATGGTTTTCTTAAGAAAATTAAAAACTACTTCTAATTCCTCTTCTAACTCCCTACTTTTTTGTTCTTGTTCAAAAATTCTAGTTTCCTCTACATGGGGTGCATGTGAAGCTAGTGGTTCTACATAGATTGTTCCAATCAATCTAACATGTTATGCTCTTTTCCTCTTTTAAAAGCTTCATCTTTTCTCTCAAGTTCTCTCTCCTTTGCTTTTCATTTTAACTTTTCTAAGGTGCTTTCATTCATGGCCTTTTGATAGTATAAAGAAATAAACAAGAACGAAGAGGTAGAATAAAGGTTGCAATAGTTCTTTATATTATTTCAATTAGTAACAACCTTATGGCTATGAATACAAATGACATTTAGGGTTATAGACTTCTAGGATATAGATGTCAATAAGTGTCTCACTAAATGTGTCATTCTGATCATTGCAAACAATTACATTATTGTACTCAACAGGCACATCATGATAATAATGAATAGGTACATATGTTCCTATAATATAGCCATGTGTCAAATAATTATTAACGCATTCAAACCCTACAAGTTGAAGATCTTCAAGTTCAACATGTAATGGTTTAGGTTCCTCTATTTGAACAAGTTCATTAATAATTAGGTCACTAGGTTTAGTTAATACAAGTTATAGAGTTTTATTTTCAATGAACCTATATGGCTTCAACTTGTTGATGTTGACAAGGATTGGGTTAGGATCAAGCTTATCAATGGTGACAAGTAAAACAATGGTAGAAGTGAAATTTAATCCCTGCAAAATTATTTCACATTATTATAATAACATATGTGCATTACAATACGTACACATTCACAATTTCTACCCCGATTCTAAACACACTTGACTATGCAATTCATTAAAACACTAAATTCATGGTTATTTTATATAACCAAAATCTACATTTATGTTAAGGGAATAGTTAATTGTGGTAATTATTAGTTAGTATATTTCTATTTTCTTAGTTATTATTTATAATAATTAGTACCTAGATTACATAGTTTTTATCACCATTTGAATTTGAATAGAACATAAGACAATTTTTTTTGAGGTGTATATTTCGAAAAGAGAAAGAGATGAAGAGAATTGTATCATTGTAAAACATGGAGTTTTAAATGGAATATGAAAGAAATATGTTTTGATTTTTGGAAAAGGTTTGTTTCCATAGTCAAAGTTGTTATTTTGATGTTTTTTTATCATACTTTCATTACTAGATTTTAATTCTAGAATTAGTTCTAAGTAGATATGAATGAGCAGAATTTGTTAATTTTATTGCATTTTAGTCCAAATTTTAGACCAAAATATAGGATTACTAATTCAAGAAGAAAATAGAGATTCAACATGTCAAAAAGGGAGGAAGTGGTACCAAAGTATAAATCTACTTCACCTCCATATTTTTAGGATGGCCAAGATAATGAAGAATTTGAACAAAGAAATCAAAATTTTGATCCCTTGATCCATTATGTTGTTGAGTAAAAAGTCACAAATTGAGGTATCAAAATATCCAAAAAGTTGAATTAATACTTGTAACTATATAAAAAACTATAGTCTTACCAAAAGTAAAACTAATAGTAGTACAAGCTGTTCCTATGGCTGTAAGAGTGAGGTATAGTGAACCTAGAGGTAATCAACAAAATGGAAGCATTATTAGTGGAGTTCCAAAGGATTGGAGTAGAGGAATTCATAATGTAAACAAAGTTCCAAGACCAAATTCTCCATGTTGCACATATTGCCATCAAATTGGACATCAAATCAATGAATGTCCATTTATTGAAGAAAATGTGGGGCAAGGATTTACTAAACATTTCCAGAATCTAAATCCAAAACTTGCAAGAATAAGAAATCATGGACATATTTAGGTAGAAGATTTGTACCATGAGAAGGTTAAAATTTCATAGACACTCAAAAAATAGATTTGGAAAGATAATAGAATAAAATTGAGAGCTCAGACTTTGGTAGATGTATCTTTGTAGCTCCTATACAAAGTTTGTTACATCAAGACAATATTGGAACTACCTATGTAGGAACTTCAAATTTAAGAATGGAACCAATAACATTTGTGCCATTATATTTTGTTGCAATGCCCCAATTTATAATTATAATTACTAAAGCTTTGTTTGTATCAACGCCAATTAATATTGTTGTTGGTCTCAAATCTAGACCACAAACTCCAAAGGGAACAAAATTTGTGAATTTGTGTGAAGATATGCCTCAGGAGGTGAAAGGAGTTTTTGCTAGTCAGCCATCAAATTAAGAAGGCTGCTCAAATCCACCAAGACCTCCAAGACTTCCAAGATATTTTGGATTGCCAATGGTGCATCCAAGCAGGCCACCATTACCACCAAATAGACCTTATCATTGGCCATTTAACTATCCTAAGTATGTCAAGGATTCTAACCTAGATGCTCATGTCAAAGTATTTAAAGTTGCCATCAGAGCAAATAGTGAAATAGATGATGCAAAATTTGTTTATTTGTTCATTTTTACCTTCAAAGATATTGTCTTATTGGTGTAACAATTATTTGGGAGATTACCCAGATTATACTTTTGTAAAATTGCAACTAGCTTTTTGTAAAAGGTACAAAAAAGTTCAAACTGATGAACAAATTTACATGTAATTGAAAAACATGAAGTAGGAGGAAAATGAAAGAGTGGAAGTCTATTATGAGAGATAGTTTCTTAACTATTGTTTTTAGGACTAGATTACAACCATATTTACGTGTAGCAATAACAAGTATGAAGAGAGAAAATATGCAGCAACATAACAAAATATGCAGTAACTTTGGTTTGTGAAAAAGGAATTTCTGAAGTAGAAGCCATAAGCAATCTATCAATACCATAAATTAGTAAGACAATATCAACTCAAAAACCTAAGACAGTTCTAAAGAAAACAAGAATGTATTATACATATTGTCACAAGACAAATCATAATGTTGAAACATGTAGAATCAACGGGAAGGAAGACCCTATTCCTACAATTTCTGAGGTTACTACTCAACATATCAAAGTAGAAAGGCCTGTGAAGTATTCTTGTCATATTTGTGATGATACTAGACATAAGATCATAGATTGTCCTAAGTATAATGATATGCAGAATATGTTTGAGAACAAAGGAGTGAAGCCAATAGATAAACAAGTTGTGGTAGAACCCAAGGTTTCAAATCCTTCAGTCCATATCATGGATGTGAATGTGGCCATCACCAGGAGTAAGGTTACTAAGAACAAATGTTTAAGGACATGGAGCCAATTAAAAAGTTTCTTATTGACTAGGAAGAGGAGTAAATATTACAACAATCTTTTATCAAAATTATTTATGAGGTGCAAGTAGAAGACCTACCACAAAATCTAATTGCAAAAGGAAAAACACAAATTGGGCAAGATTGTCGAAATTTGAGGTGACTACAAAACTAATTGTATCACAAAGTTTGTTTGATAATCCTATCAATAGAGTTATGTCTATGGAACAAATATTCCAAGATATCAACAAATAGATGTTAGAGACTATTTATACTTTTAGGTTAGGTCAATTGCTAAAGATAACATTAGATCTTAAAAAATATATGTGGCAAAAATTGAAGCTAAAGAAACCTAATATAACTACTAAGTAGATATCAAAACCTAATGTAGCCACAATGGTTAAGACAAATTTTTAACTAAACACAATAGTTATAGAGGTAGATAACAAAATGGCAGTTATCCAAGTACAAGTTGGGAAGAACATTGTTGAGGATGTTTTGATAGCTGGAGGAGCAAGTGTGAACATTATAATAAAAAACCTTAGAACAAAATTAAGTTTACCCAAACCAAGACCAGTTACATACTACCTCAAAATGGCAAATCAAACAATGACCAGACCATTAGGAATCATAAAAAATTTGAAGATTCACATACATGGTATTCCATATATAACCGCATTTACTATTTTGAAAAATAGTGTGGTAGAATCTAGTTATTCTATGTTGCTAAGAAGACCTTGGCTCAAAGATGCAAAGGTTACACATGATTGGGGTAACAATGTAATTATTGTTCAAGGTAATGGAACAATTAGAACAATATTAGTTAATAGAAAATTGGGAGCAAAAACTAGAAAGCCCCAGGTACTTGTTTGTTATGATTTGATGGAAGGGTTAACAAATGAAGAGGAGGATTTGATCTTTGAAATATAACTAGAATTATTATCAATTGGCATAATTACATTCTTAGAATAAACGGTTTCAATGTTGAGTGTTAAAGTGTCAAAAATCAGAAGCATTGAAGAATCTAATCTAGATCAAAGGACATTAAATCAAACAACTATAGAATGGTGCCTTCAATAGTGAAATCAGAAGACTTTTGTGTCAAACTAGAGGTTTCATTGGAAGACAAAGTTTATTCAAAAACTTATTACCATCATAGCCATGATGATATTTAGGTGGATGAAACACGAACAAAAAATACAGGTACAAAATCTTTAGATAACAAGTTAGACTTTGATTGAAGAACAACAACTTGTTAAGCTAAATTTTAGTACATAGGCAAATCCACAATACATCAAAGTTAATTCACAATTGACAAAGGAGAAGACTTACGAGCTTCAAATGCTACTTAAGGAGTTCAAGGATGTGTTTCCTTGGACTTACAAAGATCTAAAAGGCATAACTCCAAAATTAATTCAACACAAAATTGAGTTGGATACCTCAATACCACCAACACATCAAGCAAGGTTCAGATTGAACTTTAATTATGTTGTAATTGTCAAACAAGACATTGACAAATTATTAACAGTTGGATTCATTCAACCAGAAGAAGAGGCTACATGGTTATCACCCATAGTGGTAGTGTTAAGAAGAATGGAAAATTGAGGATTTGTGTGGATTTCAAAAAGTTGAATAAGGTAACCAAAAAAAATCCCTATCGTTTTCCATTTTCTGATGAGGTATTGAACATTGTAGCAAAGTATGAAACCTACTCATTTCTAGATGGATATTTAGGATACCATTAAATTTCTATAGCCCCTGACGATAGATACAAAACAACTTTTGAAACAAATTTGGGAGCTTTTGTTTGGATGGTGATGCCATTTGGTGTCAAAAAAAGGGCCACCAACTTTCCAAAAAACAATTAGTAAACCTTTCAAAGAGTACTTGGACCAATGCATGAAGATATTTTTGGATGATTTCACAATTTATAGTGACATGGAGAGTCATTTAATGAAGTTCAAACTTTGCTTTCAAAAATGCAGAGAATATATAATCAATCTCAATTTAGATAAATGTGCATTTATGATATTTTCAGGACTAGTTTTAGGGTTCATAGTTTCCAAAGAAGGAAAAATACTAGACCCTAAAAAGGTTCAAGTAATAGTGAATATGCCAATACTTACAAACCCATAGCATATTCAAGTTTTTAATGGTTTTGTTCAATCTGATAAATGTTTCATAAATTTTTTTGCCTTTATCATGGCACCAATCACCAAGTTGATGAGGAAAATCGAACCTTTTATTTAGACCATAAAGTGTCAAAAAGCTTGGGATCAAATCAAGTAGAAGTACATGGAGGCACCAATTTTAATACCTCTAAATTGGCAATTGGAGTTTCATGTGCACACATATGCATCATTATTGGCAGTAGGTGCAATGTTGGCACAATTTCCAACTAATAAGTATGATTAACCTATAGTATATGCCTCTAGATTGTTCAATAAAACATAACATAATTATACTACTACAAAAAGAAAAGCCTTAGCAATGGTTTATGATTTGCATAAATTCAAACATTTCTTATTGAGAAACAAATTTGTGTTTTATGTAGACCATATGGCTCTGGTGTACTTAATCAACAAACCAAAAGTGTAAGGAAGGATAGCAAGATGGTTATTGTTATTCTTGGAATATGAGTTCATAATAGTCTACAAACTTAATAAAATATATGTAGTTACTAATGTTTTATCCAAATTGGTAAACAATTTAGAACCATTAAGTGTCTCAAATCTGACTATTGATGTGTCATTATTTTTTATAGAACCTACATGGATGCAAGAAGTGAAAACCTACTTACAAACACGTCAAATGCTAGAAACTCTGAACTTAGCTCAAAAATAGAAATTGGTAAAAAAGGCAAAACCTTTTATTCTGAAAGAGGTAATTATGTACAAAGTGGGGACAAAACAATAGAATGCATAAATGTTTGGCCAGCTCAGAAACATAGATTGTTCTAAAGGAGTTACATGAAGGAGTGGCTGGAAAAAAATTGCTACAAATATTACTACAAAGAAAATTTTGGATGTAGGATATTAGTGGCCAACTTTATTCAAGGATACTCATGACTTTTGCAAAAGTTGTGATAGTTGTCAGAAAATTGGAAGATCAAAAACAAAAAGTCTAGCCAAGTTGGTAACAACATTTTTAGAAGAACCTTTTATGAAGTGGGGTCTAGATTTTATAGGTCCAATAAAACCAACAGGAAGACTAATAAGAAAAATATATAATTTGGTAGCTACAAATTATGCAACCAAATGGGTAGAGGGAAAGGTATTCAAAACAAATACTGTAATGGTTATAGCCAAATTTTTATATGAATACATTTTGACCAAATTTGGATGTCCATTAACCATAGTTACAAATTAAGAAACACATTTCATTAATGACACAATAAAACATCTAACAAAACAGTTTCCATTAAAACATGTTAATTCTACCACATATTATCCACAAGGAAATGGACAAGCAAAGTCTACTAACAAAGTCATTGGTAGATTATTGAGCAAGTTGTTAATGACAAAATAATAGATTGGGATGAACATATGTTTACAATTTTGTTTTCATATAGGACTAGTTACAAGGTGGCAATAGGTTATACACCTTATTAGTTAGTCTATGGTTTGCATCTTCTAATGCCAACATAATATGTTTTGTCGGCTATTAATGGGTTGAATCGACTATCATCTTGAAGTACTTGCCATGGTCGTTCTATTCGCTCAAAAATTATGTCCAAAATTGAATGTAACAATGTGTTTTCAATCATGCATTGAATTGTGTGCAATAACTTACCAATAATCAATGATCTATTTGTCATTGTTTTGGAGAAATCCAATTGAGATGGTAATATTAAATAACATAATTAAATACTCAAATTCATAATATTGTGTGCAAGGACCCAAATATTTTGTCAAGGTAATAACATGTAATATTATATTAGACATATATCAAATGCAACAAAATAGTGATGATACCGAAAATGCAAATAGACAATAGAGAGCAAAATAATGGAGTTAGAAATTTATTTGAAATGTAATGACAATGCAATCACTATATGTGGGTTTCATAGGCATTCTTTGGAGTTTTAGGGACTAATTGGGTACTATATATGTGTCTTTTGGAGTTTTAGGGACTAAATGAGTATTGTATATGCGTCCTTTGGAATTCAAGGAATCAATAATTCTGGATTAATTATTGGATTTTCCAAGAAGTGACATCTATGTTCAACTTTAGCCTTAATTCATATTAAAAAAATCTAATAAACCACAATATTATTGCAAAGAATGGTATTTTGATTTCTCGTTTAGTTGTTGGGATGTTTTTTTTCCAACTATCGTAAACATCTTGTGGTTTTGGGGTTGGGCTTATCATCAAATGTTTCATAGGTTATTTCAACATTTTGTTTCTTAAATCTTGTGACACCCAAGTTCATATGTTCGAAGTTACATATAGTCGTCTACTAGGTTCCATAAATTCTATTGATAGGAGGTTTCCAAAGGTTACCAAATCCTCCATCGACAAATCCTTTAATCAACTTGTGAAAATAAGTTCTAGAATCGACTTTTTCAAACTTACATCTTTTTGGAAGAAATCCATGGCATGTGTAAACATCGCCCAATGGTAGTCTTCCATATCCTCCTTCAGAATGTTTATAATTTGTTTAAACAATGTAAAACTTTATTTGTCTGCCTTTACATTTGCCCATCACCATGTTGCCCATTCATTTGTTTTGTCAATTTGTTTTTTCCATTCTAATCCCCATGTTTTGATTTCTAACAACTGCTTGAGGGGGTTTAATAGGGTGTGATCTCTTGGAAATCACAAAGACATTTTTATCATTTTGCATATTCTATTTGGTATGTTTAAATTAAGTTTTATTGAACCATAATTTCTAAGGTGTTTGGTGTGACCAATGCTATAAATTTTCTTTTTGCCATTGTAAAATAGATGTTTAACAATTGCAAATACGTGGTAGTTGTAAAATGATGGAGCTAGGTAGTTCAAGTGGAGAGGGGGAAAGAATGCAATTTGATTATTCAAGCAACAATAATGACCCTATACATAAAAGGTTTGAAAGATCAAATTCAAATAAAAAATAGGTTGAAATGGTATGGAGAATGTGTGGCCTCACATTGTTTCAATACCTAATGGGAATGAAAAAGTGGTGTTTCGATTGACACATACCTCTTGGAAATGAAAAATTGGTGTTTTGATTGACACACATACTTTTTGGAGATGAAGAGGTGATGTTTCAATTGACATGTACCTCTTGGAGATGAACAAGTGGTATTTTGATTGAGACATAACTTTTGGTTGTGAACATGTTTCCTTCATCTTTTTTTTTTTTTCATCCATAATTATTATTCATCCATGTACATTTGCTAGAATATTCCTCCATGTCATGAAATATTCAATGCCATGTGTCAACAATATATTCCCAAAAAAAATTGATCTTATTCACATGCTCATGCTCACGCTCACCAAATTGCAATCCCCACCAAATAACAATCCCTAGTTGGATGTATGCGATATTTCCTCTCAAGAGTTCCATTGTAGATGTCTTCAACACTTGTTTGGGAACAACCATATAATCATAAAGTTGACTTATGGTCATGTGCTGTAGTATTACATGTGAAAAGATTAAAAACATGGGTGCCACCACAAACTTTATTTCAATATAATTTTGTACACATGGTTTTGGAAAACAAGTGAAGTCCTTGTACCAATTTAAAATGCTTAATTCTATCTAAATGTGGTTAGTTATGAACTATATGTGGGACAACCATCATTATACATAAATAAATAATATACATTTTATTTGCAACATTGTCAAGGTATATTTGTCCTTTTCCTTTGTATCTAAACATTTTCATATTTAGTAAGGTTTGGACCTTGGTGTTGTTATAACATTTTTTTATCTTTTGTCTTTGCTCTTATCGATCATTGACAAAAGAAAGAAAAAAATGTAGTAAAAGCTAAATTGTGGAACATTTTGTCACCTACAAGATTACACTAATTTTGTCTTCAATGTGCCATTGTGTTTGTGTTCCTTTTGTGACCAAAATTATTGATGACAATTAATATGGTTGGGTAAGTTTCATAAAGCCAACTTACATGATTTGGTCTTTTGGAGCACATGGTTGTCCAAAAAACTTATCATGAGCTTGCAATGAATGTACATTTTCATGAAACTTATCAACAAATGTCGAAACATATGTTATTGTTGAACTTAATGCCATGCTTATGTACCATGTTCTATCATCATGTGTATTTTTTAGTAGGGAATTGTTCTTCATTCCAAGGACAATTCTTGGAACATGCAGTTCTTGGCACCCTACACAAACATGAGACAATTGGTTTCAAACACCTTTAAAGGATTGGTTGCAAAAGTTGTACAAAATATTGGATAATGTTTGATGTTTTATAAATGAAAAATGCAAATGCGAGGGCATCAACAATGGTGGTAAGAGGTTGTGATGTTACATGGAAGGGATAAGTTAACATAACCTTATCCTCTCCATTGCCTACCCCACTTGCTAATATATTTATCTTTAAGATTGCAACTCCATGGATATGCATTCTTCAAAACCTTACTAAACTTCTTTCTTCCCATGATCATGATATTGGCTATATGCGTAATAAAAATTAGAAATATATGTATATGATAATGCATTCTCTATTTTTTTTCTCGCAAAGTGGTGATGATTTGGAATGTTACTTTCATTCTTTTCTATGTGACATTTAGTTTTGTGAAATCCTACTTGTGAGGTCACGAAAAGGTCAATTTCCACATACATGCCAACAAGGTCAATTGCTTGAGTTCCTAATGGAAACCACCACTAGCAACAAAATCTTGCTAGAACCCTTTGTGCATTATAACACAAGTAAAATATTATTTGTTTTCCTTTCCGCTTTCCACATTATTTATGCATTGATTCCTTCTCATTATTCAAAAAGGTGCACTTAGTGCAAGTTGATGCAACTTTGGAAGTCGCAACAATAGATGGAAGTTGGTGCATGTATTTACCTTGTTGTTATGTTGATGTGCCTTCAAATTGTTAATAAATGCTACATGTTCTTTGGAGTAGTTGTTTTGTCCACTAGTTGCCACCTTTGTGAAGTCATTACATTTGAATGCCAACATAATGGGATGCACTGCAAAGATGTTGATATTTTGCTTAGGAAATTTATTGATGTCTATAGATATTGTCATGATGTTGGCTACTTTCTCCATTAATATATGACATTTTCACATGCATCCCTACATAAAAACCCATCTCTCCAAATCCATCTTCATATCTAACTAAGGTCAATGAACATCCAAGTCCCATGCAAGCTACAAGAAGAGGATAACAACACAAATAAAGGAACAACAAATAGTTCAAAGGAGTGATTGCATAATTTAATCCCTCCCTTCCATGAAGACCTCCAATTACACAAAATGTGATGAATAGATCGAGTAGGTCTGCTAGGGGCATAACTTATGTTTTAAATTATGAATTGAATAGGTTTGCAATGGACATAGTTGAAGTTTTTTAATTTTGGAAGCTAGGAAATTTAAGTGGATCTTTTTTGCTTAAGTGGTTCATGTAGCTCTTCCAACATTAATTGACATTTTGTAGTATTAGATTCATTGAAACTTGGGAACATTTGATTCCAAAAATGTAATTTAAAATGAATAATGCATTAAAAACATTTGACTTGATCTATTTTGTTTTTGGCATCAATGCATAAAAATAGAACAAGGGGCAATAAATTTGCCATTAAACAAAAAAAAGGGTGAATTTGTTATCATTAGTTAAACCTCATCACCATAAACTCCTATTTCAATGCCCAACTTTCACTAGGCTTACGTTGACCCAATGATTAGTGAATTGATCTTATTTGTAACAACATGTTGTCAATCACTATGGTGAATACACTAAAAGTGGGAAACATTTAATTCATTATACACACTAATGAAATGCCTAGTGGACTAAGCCTAAATGTTATTAATGTATAAAGTCATGACAAAAAAATAGGGTGCATAATTAAACCATGCAACATAGTGTCAAAGTTTGAAAATCCTCTATGAAAAAAATTTAAAAAATTTACAAGACATAGGTTTGAGTTTAATTAGGAATTTTTTAATCAAAAATATAATCGATAAGTCTTAAAGTTATTCCTAACATGTAAATTCAATCTTGAATATGGCTTACAATCACTTTGGCAATAAAACTTCAATACATTACAATAAATACTAAAATGTTTACTTAAACTAAAAAAGATGTTCATATTTACCAAATACCTAGAACATGACATATTCATGATTTTTTCAACTATTAATTTTGATTAAAATTAACTTTTTGACTAGAGGTCAATTGAACATGTTAAATGAAACCTCAAAAACATTATAATTAAGATGGTTAGAGCCAAGTCAAATGACCCTTATTGAATTGCCACTAAGGTATGTTATTAGTTCATGTGTGATGATTACTTCACCACTTATGTTTATCATGATGAAATCATTTGGATCATGTTAGACTATATGTTGTCACATGTTAGGCTACATATTTTACGCTACTTAAATTTTACTCATGTAACTTACTTAAGACATATTTACATTACTTATATGTACCTACCCTATTTATTTATTTATTTTAATAATTTACTTATTTACCTACCTACCTTGTTTTGTTCAATCACATAATGTATGGAGTTTGAATTGGAAAAATAATAATTTACCATGTTTGAATTTGTCAATGATTCATGTTTTTTTTAAGAATATTTTATATTCATAGAAAAAATCATTTGAACATTTATTTAATAAATTATTTTATTTAATAAATTTTAACATTGTGTTTTTATTTGCTTCATTTGAACATAATTTGAAAAGAAAAAGGTGTGTCAATTTTGAAATTTTCTAATGTTCTCACAATTAAATTTTTTAAAATGCACATCTTTTACAAAAGTTAGTGTAGTTTGATGGCAAGGCATTGGGATGCTTTTGTGAGGTCTTGGGTACAAACTTGGGCAAATCATGTATACAAATTTTGTTGTTTATAATGTACATGTACATTGCAAACATATGGTTGTAGGTGCATAAGTAAGTACCGAACCACCTTTTTGTGAAATATGATGCCACATCATTTTCAAAGATGTAACATAATGATGATATATGATTTAAAGTAAACCATAGATAATGACAGCTTAATTGACTAATGGTCAGTTTGATTAATGAAAATGTCCCATGACCCCTTAGTCAAAATAACATTAATCAAAATGATTATGGTGAAATTGACTTGTTGGGTGTTTGTGTATTACGATGACCTTATATGGATATCACATTGGCAATTTTTCATGTATTCCTTAGGTACAAGAAATGAATAACATAAAATCCATTGAAATAATAAAAAAGGGACCCAATTATCTAAAGCTATCGTAATCAACCTTTCAAAAATGAAAAAATCAAATCAAAATTGTGGATAACCAATAAGTAATGGACTTTTGAATTTTGCCCACATTTTTTGTCACACCCACAAAACTCATGGATATGGACTTTTATTTTACAATTTCTTAATCTTATGTCTTTGAAACTTTGGCACATTGGATAAATTATGTTTAAGAAACTAAAAATTCATTGAATGAATGGAATGTGATTTTAATTTATTATGTTATGGACTTTTTAAAATTCCAAAAACTATAATTATTTTAAAAGTTCTTTTAAGCATTTAAAAATATATATTTAAAAAAATATTTTGATATATTTTTTATGTATTTTATAGCATCATGTTGAAATTGGAAATGGAAAAAAAAAATTATTATCAATATCACCTAAATATTCATATTTGAAATTAATTTTCAACTACACTAGAAAAAAACTTTGAAAAAAGATTCTAATTTGTTGAAATTGTGACACCCTAGTGTGTTTTTTGCCTTGTCCAAAATGGTTTTTTGGTCCAATTGAACAAGGGGCAAAAAAACTGAAAGCAAAGTTTTGTTGACTAACGTTTTTAATAAAACAAACTTTAAATTTTTTACAATGATTAGATATTGACACAAATTAATCACTCAAAATATTTTGAACAACAAAAACCAACTTTTCATTGAAGGTTAAATTCAATTATTCATTTTAAAGTTTGTTAAGTGGTATTAGTGATAAAGAAACTTCTTCAATCCCCAATTTTGTAGTGGAATGCAAACTTAGGGTTTTTTTTTTAGGTCATAACATGAAAGAAAACATGAAAATTCTAGCATGGGATTAAGTATAATTCTTAGGTTGAGCTCACATATGTGTCAAATTTTACAAACCAAACAAAAGGATAATTAATGCAATTTAAAATCCAAATGGTGCACAAACAAGCCATGGGTTAACTTGGATTCATAAGAATCACCATAACCCCATACACCCTCCTCCTTGAAATATATTTTGTAGTTCCCCACATGGGTTACATCAAAATGATCATTTTAATCTAAAATTTCAAAATTATCAAATTATGAATCCTTCCTTCCACATTCCAGAATTCATAACTTTTTCATTTTGGGTCCAAATTAAAAGACATCAAAAAAACTTATAACTTTGAAAATAACTTGTCCATGATGTATCAAACTTCTCAATTAAATCAAATTTGATGCTTCAAAAAATTGGAAAATGATTGAAAAATATTATGGCTATTGATTTTCAACTTTTCAAATGACCATAACCTATTTGATAAAATTTTATATTGACAATGAAACCTCAATTTTGTTATAATTTTTTCAAAAAAATTCCAAAGATTTACTAAGGGTTCAATTTGGTTTCCCAAACTTGTTCCAATGATTTCAAATTGATTATGAGATTTATGATTTTCAAATTAGGAGTGCATTTGGAAATCTTGGGGACTTTTCCATTCACTACTAGAAATCTTGTCATTTGCAACTAGTCACTATGCAATTGGCATGCAACTAATTGTCGTTTGCAACTATCTTGGTCATGTTTGCAATTACAAATTTGGTATTGTATAATTTTTGGGCCATACGGTTGTGTGTGCAACTAACATGCAACTAAATCTATACAATATGGACACGTGTCATAAAAATAATGGCCTAAACTTATACATACTTAAATTATTATACTTAATATATCTACATAGGATATATACAATAATGTTATGTACCTTTAGTACTAAGTTAACCCCATGCTAACTTAGGCTAGCCTAAACTAACCTAGGTTTAAATAACCATGGCTAAACTAATGTAGGCTAAATAAACAAAAAAAAAAACTAACCATGGTTAATTTTATCTTAATTTAATTTAGCCATAATTATTTTAGCCTAACTTAATTTAACTATGGTTAGTTTAGCTTAATTTAATTTTTTTTTGCCATTATTAGATTAATTTTGTTTAATTTAACCATGGTTAATTTTAAAACGTTTTTGTTTTTTTTTTCTTTGGACCCCTCCTACTTTCAAACCTCATAACTTTCTTATTTCTTATTCATTTTAAACGATTTAAAGTGTTATAGGAGCGCCACCTGAAATCCTACAAATCACATTGGAACTCTAATAGCAAAAAAACAACTTAAAATGAACTTTATGGATGTTTAAGAACCAGCGTTTGTAGTGTTCAATAGTTTTTTTTTTTGAGTTTTTGACCCCCTTTACTTTGGGGGGCCATAACTTTCTCATTTCTAATTTGTTTTCAATGATTATGTTAGATGCGGCAAGAGGAGGGCTTCAAGTTTGCTTTGGACACCAAATGCAATAGAGCCCTGCCCTGGCTGGTATAATCTAATATAGTAGTTGCATGTAATGTGCAACTAGGTTGATTCATGAGGTTTGCAATGGAATGTTTTAACCCATATCCTTTGGCTTCAAATTCTATTTGGCTCAGCATATAACTATGAGCAATAATTGTGTATTAGGCAAATATTAAGTGCCATTGGGGATGAGTGAATGAAAAAAATTTGACCCTTGTGAAATGGTTAAACCCAAAAATAAAATCAGATTATTTTAAACCTACCTATATAACCTAAGATTAACTACTTTTTAACCTACTTGCATACCTAACTTATTTAGTAAGGTTTAATTATTACCTACCTACCTATGCACCACATGTCAATATCTTATTAGCCATATATTGGACGATTTAGATTTCATTGATTAATATTTAAAATTTTAAAAATAGGTGGTTTTGATTGCCACGTGTCACCATATAATTGGTGTTACATGAACACGTGTCAAATGGTCAATGAACGTTCCATGGTGTGCCATGTGTCATCATCCTAGTGGTAGAAACTTCAATGATTGAGATTAATCCAATGAATTTTTAATTTTGAGAACACAAAAAATTTAAATACTGACACGTGTCCATAAGTTAATTGTTTAATTTTTAAACATGTGTCATATTTTGATTAATTACATTATAATTGCAAGGAGAGTTACAATACATTTGGATTTGTATGTATGTATGAACATGTATAGTAAGACCGTATATACATGTTGCATATGTAATGTCGCATGCAACTGGATGTCATGTGCAACTTGTCTTATGCAACTACACAAATTTGTAGTTGCATGTGTCGCATGCAATTGAATTTTAGTTGCAAAAGACAGTTGCAAAACCAAAAATTTCTAGTAGTGATTACATTTCCATTGATTTTCTTTTCATAACATGTTGTGTGTGCCATGTTTTGAAGTTTTCTTGACCTTCTTTTTTATGATGCCCCAATATCAATTATGAATTTAAAGTTATGGTTCAAAAATTTTACACAATAATTAAAACAAAATATTAATGATGGTAGCCACTCACTACTATAGTACTTTTAACATTTCAACATAAATTAAAGTATTTTTCATTTATTCAAATTTTGAAAAGTTATTTTTTATTTGTGCCAAAATTTGTCAAGGTTTGAAATCCCAAACATTCACTATCAAGGTTTGAACCCCAGGCCTCCAAGGATAGGGTTTTAATGTTGAAGTGGTCTAGGCACATTAAATTGTTCCATAACATTAAATATATTATGTTTATTATTATGTATAATCATTATTTACCAAAAATTTCAAAATTAAAAAAACTAAGTGTAGAAGTTAGGATTTGAAATTTAATTAATTATACGATAGTTTATTGTGGAAATGGTAAAGGTACTATAGTGTAAACAAAACTTAAAATAACAATTCCAACTAAATTCAAATAACACCTACCTTGAAAAAGAAAAAAACAATGAAGCAAAGCCCACAAATTTTATATTTCAACATTGAATTCCATATTACTTGCACTAACAAGAGTTAACAAATGTGAAAATATTAAAAAAACTTGAAAAGACAAAAAAAAATCATTGACAATTTAAAAACAAGATCAATAACAAAACTAATAGCAAGAATCTTTACCTATCATTTGCAAGGTTATAGAAAAACCAAATGATCTTTCTTCAAGGTTCATGATTGCAAAATATATAACCATAATCATTTTTCAACATTTTAAAACAAAATCCTCAACATCATCAAAACTAATCCAACAACATTAACATACACAAACACAAACACAAATAACACATTATAAAAATAATTATTCATACACACCAAATTGTTGCTAAACATAAGGGCATATTCACGATCAAGGTACCCAAAAGGATGGTCTAACAAAAAAAAAATTGCAAAGGACTATTTTGAGTTTATATTACATTTATCATTTCATAATTATAGTGGATTGGTATATGATTATAACTAGAATGATGTTATGTTAATATAATAAAAAATCCAATAATAAATTGGATATAATATTAATGTCCTATTAAGTCCTTTTAAACAATTTGAATAATTGTTTTAATTATAATTATTGTTTTAAAGGAATTAGAAAGAATGTATTAAACAATGCAGTTGATTTCAATTTTCTTTCATGGATAAGTATTGCATACATCTATGTTTCGCAATGTTCATATAATACATTTGATTAAATAATGTTGGATATAAGAATTTTGAAAGCTATTGAATCCATTATGGAAAGGCTATAAACAAAATGATTTTTTTTTTCATTTGGTTGATTTTTGCTATTCAATAGGATTAGAATTTGTGGCCCCAAGTGGTGGCTAAATGTGTAGGAATTTTTCATGCAAGGAAAGATGTTAAGTTATATATAAAACCTTATGTATTCATTTTTTGCATTTTTGTTTTTTTAACAAAATATTTATGCATATTATATATGCATGTGAAAAACCATCACCACCATGAAAATGATCAAATTTTGAATTATCTAACACCTCTCACTTAAATTTATTTCATTTGCATTTTGGATTTGGAAGATAGCAAAAAAAAAAAGTCTTTGAATCTTATGGCAAAAAAATGGTACCCTAATTGTGAATATGCCCATAAACATGTTGTGACCAACCAATGGATTTTCCTTTTGAAACTCGGCAAAAAGAATCCCTTGTGACGTGTAATTAAGGCTTACATGTGCTACCCATTTATGTGGAGTATCTACATCAACGACACTTGTAAAATTTACCACCTTTTATTATTTTTTCATCATTGAAGGTAGAGGTGTGTTTGTTGTATGTGATAACATTTAGTTATGGTGGGTGCAACACCTTGGATAAGCTCAAACATTTGTGGTGGTGAGGTCTTGAATGATGTTTGTTTTCTATGTTCCTAAGGAATTTAAGCATGACCGGGTGTCATTTGCGAATGATCAAAACTTTCAAAGGAAAAGCTCTAAATGGATAGATTGTGGGAGCTTAATGCATATATAAGTAGTGTTTTGTTGATGTGATGGGGGATGATTTTTGATTTTAAAGACAACTAGTCAATGATTTTGAATGCTTTGTATTTTTTCTAATGCATAAAAGTTTTGGAATTACTGGTAAGGAGTACTGCTAGGTTTTTAAAAAACATTAAGAAATGATGAAAAACATTAGGGGGTTAGGAGTTTGCATGTGTCAATTTCATTTGCTATTTGTTTCTTCTAGAGCGGTGTGAGGAAGTGAAATTGTTCTAGGAGCGAAAACTACATCAAAGGGTATTCTGAGGTTGTTAGCATTTTCTTTCTACAAAAAGTATGATTTGAAAATAATCACAGGATGTTGATTTGTGCCTTGTAAAAGCTTTTGTTCCATGGTGTTGAATGTGATGGGTGGGTGAAAGTGGTTTGTTGTTATTGTGGTTTTGGATTTTTGAATTGAAATATGTGTCATGTAATTATGTGGGTTTGAAAATTTTGTTCAGAACATACATTGTGTTTTAGGTTTGGTGTACTTTGATGGAATCAAGTTAGAGGTAGATGAGTTGCACACAAAAGTGAAAAGTGCAGCCGACTGCCGCTCGAGAAGTAAATTGGCCTGTGATCAGCCACAAAACCTAGCAACAAAAAATCCCAACAATCGGTTTGGCCACTATAGCTCCCCTTTCGACTTACCCACAAACTATGGCACTTCATTTAACACTTTGCCCGAATCTATGAGTTTCATTGTTCAATTTTGTGCTCCAATGTGCTCACATTCCCGCGTTCCATAACCCATTTCTCATGACACACAATACCCTAGTTTCACAATTCACCTTTGTGTTGCAACATGCTCACCTACTTGCATTCCATAACCATTTTCTCATTGTGCACAATATAGGTTCACCATTTAACTTCATGCTCCAATGTGCTCACATGCTTGCATTCCATAACCATTTTCTCACTGCATATAATACAAGCATTGTGTTTCTCAAAAAAAAATTGAATCATTTCTTTTTTGTCTTTCTCACTACACACAATACATAGATTTGTGTTTCTCAAAACTGTTTTCATAATCATGTGTGCGACCCAAGAGATAGCTCAAGGAGGAGACCCAGAGTGATCTAATCCCATGGTAGTGCCTTAGATTGCCAAGTAGTTACTTCAAGATTATGTACAAATGGTGAGGTGTTCCTGTAGACTATCTCATTAATCTAATTTGTGCATTGATTTCCTTCTTCTCTTCAAATTTGCATAAAGATGAGTAAGCTTGTGTGTCCTGTCCTTTTTTTGTTACACCCCCTCTGCCACCCCCGCCCTCACAAAATCCAACCCTAACCTCCCTCTTGTAAACATGTCCACCACTCCCACCAACCCAGTCTAAACATCTCCAACACGGAAACCATTTCACCACTGTGTGAAACTAGATATTCTAAAATAAGAGCTCAAAAAAGACCCTGATGTGAGAGTTCGCTTCCCGCCCCGCCCACCCCCAGGGGTCAGGGCCAAAAGAGAAAAGACCACACAAAATAGCCTAGAGAGAGAGGATCAAAGTACACGTACAAACGGCCAGTAAATAAAGTTGATAAATAATTAAGGCCATAAAGAGTGACATATTGATTGGCAGTAAGTGGGTGAAAAAGACCCGTCTACTAATTACCCTATATAGACTAGTATTAAAATGCTCCCCCCTCTACTCACCGACCTTCGGATTTTTCCCTATGGAAGTGTATGCACTACTACGTAGTAGACATAATCAATCCAATATTTACCCCAGCTACTTAACCTACAGGAGGGTTTTAATCAAGTGTCTTTAAAATTAGGTTAGGTTAAACTAGTCATCGAACGCATTAAACTTAGGGTTGCTAGTATTTTAATTCATATTTATATATTGACAACAACTTAAAATTCTCATTTTTTTGCATTAAAATTAAAATTCCATAAATTACTTTCAATTTTAAATGATTTGGTTAGCTTCTTTTTTCCCTCCAATAACGATTGCATTAAAGTAAAAAAAGAGCTCCCAAGAAAGGGGGAAAAAAGATTTTAAAAGAGCTAGAAAGGTAAGTAATCAGTGGTGTCCTCTGTCACTCGGGCATGTAGAGGGTATAGGAAGTACGTAGGTATATAGGTACTGACCGCATTCTATAACTAAGGTCTGTAAGACGGTAGGGTGGCAGGGCGATAGGGCTAAAACGCCATTCACCCAGCGCCACTTTCGCCTTGCGTCTCGTTTTCTCTTGTGCACACACCGCGAGCGAGAGAGAGGAGAGGACAGAGGGAGCCGAGAGGACGCAACGGAGCGATGGCGGGCGAAAACTCCGAAGGAGTATGCGGGTATTTGTGCCTTTTTGGTACTTTGTAATAGAGAGGAGTGCGTGAAATAGTTGTATCCGTCGGTCTGTGGTGTTGGGAGGCATGGAGGAGGATCCCAAGGTGGGAGAGCCGCCACTAGCAGAATTGACGGGGCTCCAATTCGGTCTTCTTTCCAACGAGGACACTGTAAGTCGAAAGCTCTAGCAGCTGCTTCTTCTTGCTCCTTGGGCGTCGGGTTTTAATAACTTTTCCACACCTGGGTTTTGTATATGACTCCGGCGGTGAGGGCCGGGCGAGGGGGAAGAGATTGTCCAAGAAAATTGGGTTTTTGCTGTGTCGTGGAGTGTGTTTCTTTGTGTTGTGCGTGGATGTTTTCGTGCGAGCGGTGAAAATGCATGCGGTGACACGAGTGTGATCGTGGAGGGGAGCGACGGACTTTTGGAGTTTTGGGCAATTGGCCAGCGGTGAAGTAGTTTTGAGCCGTGGATTGGATGAGCTGCTGTTGTTGTTCCTGATGAGGTTTTGGCATTGAATGCAGCTTGCAATGTCCGTGTTCGAGAAGAGCCAGAACATTATCGGGCCGAAGACTCTTTGGGATTCCCGGCTTGGAGTGTATTTTTTGACAGGGGATGGTAATCGGTGTGGCAGCTGCGGTGCGTTCACGAAAGACAGCTGCGATGGTAGGCGAGCAAGCATGGTGTTTTGTTCACCGCATGTACTTGCATATCTGTCCGCTCTCTTGTACTTTGCATAGCCGTCCACCTGCAAATTGTGGTATTTTCGTTGCTTACGTGTGAACACCTCCTGTATTATCCTCATGGAATGACAGAAGTCCGAGCTTTTGTTTCTTTCGCAGTTTTTTTCTAAACTAGAAAGACTTTGTCTGAAAATGCTGCTATGTTTGACATAGGACATTTTGGACATATTGTGCTGCCAATGCCAGTGTACCATCCCTTCCATGTCACCTTCACACACCAGATTCTCTCTAAAATCTGTATCATATGCTACAGACTCACAGGGAAGAAGGTGAATTCTCACTCTTTTCCATGTCTCTGTACTTCTGTTTTTAGATTTATTTTGTAAGGGAGCACACAGGAATGTATCCACCATTTTCTGCATTGAAGTGCAGAGATTGTGGAGTCCTTGCTCATTTGCAGCATTGCTGATTTTGATGGTACTTGTTTTATCTTTACTGCCTGATGCATTGTCTACATGTGCTTCTTTTATGGGGCAAGAACTCTTCTGAACTCTTTGCCATGTTTTTCCTGCCTGATTTTTGTCTTGGAATTTGTCTCTTAACATGCTTTTGGAATTGCAAGAGCTAACCTTAACTATTGACCAGTCTGCTGTTTCCTGCTCTTCAAGTGACACACTTGGTTAGCCCTTGTCCTACCAGTCAACACTAAGGACAAGTGTTACGACTGTAGGAGTCCAAGGTGGTGTTCCGTTCATGCGAGGAACCTGTTCAGGCTGTAAAGAGTGCCACTGTACATAAAGATGCTGAATTTTCTCAGAAAGCAAGCAAGCATGGTGCAGAATTGACCAATACCTGTAAGGCAATCAACATTCAGAGAAAGGTTAAAACTGAAGTATCAGTGAGGAAACTACAGCCGATCAAGGGTTACAACAGGCAGGCAGCCACTGAACTGGCTATGACAGTCCAAGCTGCCAATGCAGTTGACCAGTCTTCCTGTGGGTCTCCCAAGTCTTCCAGATTTAAAGCAATAGCAGCAGGGAAGGTCATCGGTGTAAAGCTTAGAAAGGTATGGGTGATCAAGCATGAACAAGAAGTTGGTCATTGACTCTAAATCTGTTTGGGATCTGCTGAGCTCTGCAACCAGAGAATGTGCTGTTCTGTTTGCTAATTGAATGTTCTGTATGCATGGTTATACAGGATAGGCTTTCCCTGAAGACTAGAATTCTATCAACTGCTCTGGATTCACGTGCCACAATAAAATTATCTGAGACCATTGAAGATGGCTGCAAGTATTGTGGAGTAAGAAACATTCAAAGTTCAAATAGTGACCCCTGATATATTAGGACCCTTTCTTTGAAGAATGTTGGAAGACATTTCATGTGTTCTGGTGCATGGAATGTAAAGCGTGGATTTCTGAAATTCTAACTGCAGAAAAGTTATTGGCATCAAGTTGCTAGCCCAGTGGCTATGGCTTATGGCCCTCGTACAAGAGGTCTTGTTTTGACTCCAATACTTGATTATGCTTAGATGTTATAGGACATCTTTAGTGGGGTCAATGATTATCAAAAGTGTGAGAGCTTAGGGATTCTAATACCTTTAGGGAAGAATAGTTAACCATTTCACCCTTGTTATGGGAGTAGAAAGGAGATACAGGCTTAAGGCCAAATTGAAACTCAATCATGCTTGGTCAGGAGACCATCATTATTCTTAACCAGGCAATTGGAACCTTTTGGCAGGCAGACCTGAAGGATTCTGACAACCGGTACCCGGCATTACAGCTATTGATAACAAAGAGGCGTGAGGATGGGTTTCAGACAATTACAATGAAAGCAAGGTGCAAGGAGGAGGAAGTGCCACCTGACTACTGGAATTTTGTTCATGGACATCCAGGAGGCAGTAAACAAACCAGACCACTCTTGCCATTTGAGGTTGTCCATCCACTCATTGCAGATTTGCCCAACTTAACAAGATCTTGTGCTGCTGCAAGTTCACCCAAAGTCCTTTGGTGACTTACTTGTATGCTTGTCAGGAGCACTTCTGAAATGCAGTGGAATATGACTTGTTTTGCAATGCTACTTGATGTGCAGGCCTTGAAGATCCTGCAACATATTCCACAGGAAGTGGTAGAGAAACTTGGCATGCACAATTTTGTTGCACGACCAGAGGCATTGATCCTTATGTGCCTTCCTGTACCACCTAGCTGTGCACTTGTCAAGACACCTGATACCCCATCCATGGTTACCAAAGTTCTAATGGTATGTTGTAAGATTTACAGAGTTCAGATTGCATAGGCTGATGTTGTCATGCATTTGTCTTATCCTATCACAACTATGTCTTTTTTTTCAATCAGGATAACCAGCATAGGCTGCTTCAAGCAGTTGTAAAGAAAGTCAGAGTACTTCAAAGTTCAAGGACTGGCAAGCCAGGCTTCGCAACAACAAAGAACGAAGTCACAGAACTTCAAGTGCTTGTTGGACAATACCTCACAGGGTGTAAGGTATGTCTAACTCCCACAGAAATGAATTTATGTTTTGCTGCAACATTGCATGTTGATTGGCTAGTGATTGCATGCCTCCGAAGAATCAGTGGAGAATATCTAGTTTCTAGTCAGTCACTGGAACTTTTTAATGCCTCCATCTCTGATTGCAGATAGTGAAAGGTTTGCCATCCTCAAGATTTGCAACCTCCCTCAAGGCTGAAAAGGAAGAGAAACTAATGAAGGGTCATGTTCTTGCAAAGCGCAACAATATCTCTGCACGGTGTGTGGTAGTTGGTGATCCCTCCATCAGGATTGATCAGATTTCAGTACCATTTGATCTGGTGAATTATTTGACAATTCCTGAGAGAGTGACAGCACTGAATATAAAGCAGCTGCAGCAGTATCTTGACAATGGTCCCCATTCAGACCCTTTCAAAACAGGGGCAGTATGGTATGGCAGAGGGGCTGTTTTGCTTAGTAATTCAACCAGAACCAAAAGAGCAGTTCTAAAAATTGGTGATGTTATTCATCGTCACCTAAAAGAAGGTGACTTGATCATTGTCAACAGGCCACCCTCACTTCAAAAGCATTCCTTAATGGCGCTACGTGTCCGTATGCATATAGGCTCTGCATTTGGTATCAATCCTCTCATATGTGCTCCATTTGGAGCTGATTTTGATGGGGATTCTATGCATGTGTTTGTCCCACAATCTGCTGAGGCTATGGCTGAAGTCCATGAGCTTTTAGATGTTCCCAGTCAGCTGATCTCATCACAAGGTGGTCAATCAAACAGTGGACTGACTGAGGACAGCCGGCTTGGAGCACATCTTATGACAAGCTCATTTGTATTTTTTGGCAAAGCTGAGATGCAACAGCTCACAATGTGGTCCTCTGAGTTACTACCCATCCCAGCTGTTCTCAAGTCCCCAGAAGGTAGATGGCCCCTTTGGACTGGTGCCCAACTATTTAGTATGACAATACCAAAGGGAGTTGATTACAGACTGCCACACCGGAAACACTCCAATTGTTCAGACAAGGGCATATTGGTTAGGGATGGTGAGCTTCTTGTTTGTCATGGAGGATCTCACTGGCTAGACAACTCTCCAGATGGGATTGTGGTTGTAATTTGCAAGAGTGCAGGTCCCATTGTAGCAATGAAACATCTAAATGATGCTTCAGAACTTTCAAACCAATGGCTTTCTGGGCGGGGCTTTAGTTTGGGATTGGTAGATTTCCAACTAGCTAGAGATGTGTCTTCACGCACACAAATGTTGATGAGTATGAAGGAAGAGCTCATCAGAGCAAACCAGGAGGCCCTTATAGTGTCTCTGATATCAGACCTGCAGGTTCAGAAACAGGAACTCAGGCAACATCCAACAAACACAAAGGGATTGTCAGAGGATACAGTGTGTTACAGAAGCTTAGGTCTATTCCTTGGAAATGCTAGAACTGCAAAGCAAGTGAAGGCTTTGCAAAAAGTTGCAATATCAAGATTTCAGGGTAGTTTTGGCCAAAAGATCAGTAGCTTGGCCAGGGATTATAGGGGTCATGATAACTCTCTTTTTGCTATGATTAAGGCAGGAAGCAAGGGGTCCTTTAGCAAAATGGTCCAGCAAACAATAAGCTTGGGCTTACAGCTTTACAAAGGAGACGAATTACTGCCCTTCAGTTATAAGCTCCTAGCATGCCAGAGTCTACTCAAAAACTCAAAGACATATGCAGTTTCTGATTTGCTTCAGGCTCCACAAGGACCAACTTTTGCTGATGTTTCTGGACATTGGGAGTCTAGGGGGATAGTGCTGAACTCATTGGGAGATGGTTTGAGTCCATTACAGTTGTTCTTACATGCAATGGCATCACGCTATGGTATAGCACGAGAAGGGGTTGAGGAACCAAATATCTTGCTCAAAAATCTTCTCTTATTCATGCGGAATTTACATGTTGGCTATGATGGGACTGTCTGTGAGCCTCAGGGGCAGAACATTGTTCAGTTTGAATATGGTGGATTATTGGAGGTGGAGGGGAAGGCTGGTGTCTACAAGCAAGCACATGGTCCTGATGACTGGCAAGCTGCAGGTGAACCTGTTGGGATATTGGCAGCCACTGCTATAACAGAACCTGCCTATCAGCTCAAATTAGACTCTCCACACCAAATTGGAGCAAAAGAAATCAGCCCCCTGCAACTTTTAAGGGTATCAGTGCTATGTTCCATATCAGAGTTGATGCTAAGTATTTCTTCTGGTGCAAGCATGTCTGTCTTTTTCTAGATTCTGTGCTGATCTCCTCCCCAAAGGTGTGATTGCTGCAGGCTGAATTGTAATTAGGATTGTTGTCTCTTGAGGTTTCCAACTTGTGTTGATGGACCATTGAGGCAATTCTGTCTTACTATATCTTTATTTGTGTCAAGGTAACAAATTATCTTTATGTTGGTCAGCAGGTGCCTGCATTGCTAGTAATCTTTTTATTTCAGCTCTGGTTTATGTTACATGTTATGCATCGTGATTGGCAGGAAAGCCTAAGGGCTAAGACAACAATGTCCTTAGCTGATCATCAGATTCTTCTGAGGTTTCCTTGTGGCCTTCGCAATAGGCATCATGGTGAAGAAAAGGCAGCTATAAAAGTGGAACAACACTTGAAGGCCATCACACTTGACATGCTCACACTGGTTACTATGATTGAGTAAGGGTTTTGAGACAACCCTGTGCTATACCCTAGATAATGCTCCATATTTTTCAAATGCTAAGTCATATAGTATGGGAGAGTGAGAGCTAGGTTTTCATGCAAGTGCCTTGGCAGGTTCTTAAGAGATTGTGAAGTAAGTTGAAAAGGGCTAGAAAGTGGGATGGGTTGTTGGGCTTTGGCATTTTGTCATGGACTCTTGCAAGTTCACAAAGTTGATTTGATGTTTATGAATTTGGTAAGAGCATGAAGATCTTTTACAGCAAGTAGTGCATGTTTTCATATTGCTAAGGACTTACACACATTGTCCTGCTGTTGGTAGATATCAAAAGGTGGGAACAAAAAATGATCATATTAGAGCAGAGAAGAGGAGGTCACCTTGGGTCGCTCGGATACAACTCTCCATGGTAATGCTTCTCCTTTTCAGATAACTGTATGTTCTAGACTACAGTGGAGGAAAGATGATGTCTTAGTCTATTTTCTCTGCTGCAGCTGGGTGGCAGTATTCTATTGCTCAAGATGATCAGTCATTGCATGCATGCAGGAGGAACTGAGACAACACCATATATCAGTAGAGATGATCCTCCAAAGGTTGGCAAAGAAATTTTCAGACAGAGAAGGGCAAAAGGGCATTGCCTTCTTTTCTACGAATGGGGAAAGGCTGGGTCCATGTATTCATTTCTACCCAGATTTGTCAGAACAAATTCAAACACTGTGTGCTGTAGTGTATGAGGACACTATGTCAAATATACTGGAGGCTATGAAGGATACCATGCTCCCAATTATCCTTCAGACAACTGTGAAAGGTAGACTGATGATATGACCAACTCGATGGAGATGTTTATCTTGTGTTCAAAGGTGATTCCAAGAAGAAGCTTCTTCTTAGGTTCCAGGGGAGCATTTGGCTTCACTGCTGGCTCCAGATAGTCATGACCATCTCAAATAAAGAAAATGTTCAAGATAATGAGGAAATTTGCAGGGTTCTTCAGTTTTACAGGGCAGTCCAGTCACATTGTTTGGTTTCACATTTCTATCTAGCTGTCTCATTCAGAATTAACCCATCATGTCTTCTTATGCATTCTAAGGTGTTCAACACAATGTTCTTTGCAGGTGATGAACAAATCCAATCTGTGAAAGTTGTTTGGGAAGATAGGTTGTGGAATCCAAGTGCATTGATCCTTTCCACCAAGGAACAATTCAAGTATGTTAACGGTGAGCTAGTTGTGGAGGTCACTGTCAAGAACTCTGCAAGTAAGACACGGGGCCAGGCTTGGGAAGTTGTCAAAGAGGCTTGCCTACCTATCATGGAGACACTGGACTGGCAGCGGTCTATACCTTATAGTATACAGGAAATCCATCAGAATTTGGGGATTGAGGCTGCTAAAGAAGTGCTGTTACAGGTATAAACAGTCCATGTGGGTTGTCATATTAGCTAATGCAATATTTTGCTGGAATATTCTCAATTTCACTGGAAATCTGAGAGTTGTCATTGAATTGTTGTAGAGGCTTGGACTAGCAGCAGCAGGTATGGGCAAGCATTTGCTTTCAGAGCATCTAAAACTCATAGCTGATAGTGTAACATACTGTGGAGAGGTTATGGGGGCAACATTTCCTGGCTTCAAGGCCCTATGCACAAGTACCTCTATTTCAACACCATTTACAAAGGCTGCCTTTCAGGTGTGTGATTCATCTATGAGAATCAGGCTGATTTTAGAACTGCTGCTCCCCTGTGACAATTTGATTTCTATGAACTTGGTTTGCGGACATTTGAGAACCGAGTCATTCTGTGAGTACTTTATGAAGCTTTCTGGACTGCTGGACTAGGCACAGTGGCCTTTGCCTTCTTGTTGCTTATAAGTTGCGCTTCACTGTCCTGAGCATGCAGGATCCAAAGAATATGCTCCTTCAGGCAGCAAGAAATGGGTCATGTGAGGGGATGGAAGGGTTGGTCACTGCAGCTGTTTGTGGGAAATTAGCACCTTTTGGAACTGGAGCAGATTTTGAGCTTCAGTGGCAAGACCAGGTAATGGGAAAACAACTTGGTGGTTCAGCCTTCTGTTTGATTTTCTGGTTCTAAAGCTTATTTGTTTTCTGAGCTGATAATCTTAGTGCATCTGCAAGTTGCAGATTGTGCCAGACTGTCCTGTCAGACACTGGAAGGGAATGGATATCCATGAGTACATTATAAATATTGACAGTCTGGTGGAGCATGGACAACAACATGTGCCCTCTGCTTCAATGCCAAAATTGTACTATGAAGGTCATAATTGTGGCTTGGCACATCAGGCCCCATCCATGGCAAAGATTCATCATGGTGCAGATGGTAGCAAGAATGCATATCTTCCAGACAGGTGCATTAATGAATCTGGAATATCTGCAATTATTGATATTCTGATTGAGAGGGCTGTTGCTCAAGTTTCTTGCTGCCCACAGCCTCTTGCCACAAATACCAATCTCAAGTTGTCAGAGCCTTCAAAATTGCACACTGGTTCACACAAGCGTTCATGGTCTGCAGCGGCCAGGAAGAGACTTCAAATGTTGGGTGATAGGGATCAGGTATTGGAAGATGGACACACTTATAGAAAAAGGAAGACAGATCAAGAAGGTGGATGTGTGCCAAATACTAACTCAGAATTTCTGGGCACCCAAATACATGGAGGCAATCCAGTTTCTAGAGCCCAACCTGGTGCCTGGTTGTCTGTTTGTGTGCAAGGCATAGCAGTGAGCCAAAATCAGTCTTCTGATCCACTGGATTTGAGACCAGTCTCACCAGACGGCAGCTGCTCATCCTTTCATACACCAACAGGAACATTGGAAGCTCATAGTGGCAACTCCAGTCCCTGCTCAACTTTCCAGGAACTCCCTCATCCAGCAACTCCCTATGATGGGAAATTGTTGGAAAATGATGGAGTGAGCAGCAATAGTCAGTCATCCTTAGTGAGGACCCAAGCTGAGGTTTTTCCAACACCTTCATGTATCACTACTGCAGAACATAAAAAAAATTTAACATTTTCTCTGTTGTTAAACCAGGAACCTACTTCTGGTCTCATATGTTCCATGAAGGAGGCACAAAGTGAATGTGCAGGTAGTGGGCATAAGACTTCGTTGGCAAAAGGTGATCCTAGATTTGAGGAGGCACAGCAGAGGCTTGTTGATGACACAAATGTCACCTCTCCCCATAGGGTAGGCAGAGGTGGATCATCACCCTTCAAATCAGGCAGAAGGAAATGGAAGGGCATCCACTTGATGCAGCACAACATTCAGAAGTCTACAACTCCATCAGACAATGTGGCCTGGTGTGAGGATCGAAAACACAGTGAAGAGTGGGAAACATTATTGCAACTTTCCAATATTGCAAGATCTATTTTACATACAAGGTGTGTACAGCTCTTCAGTACAGCAACTCATAAATTTAAATAGACTTGTTCTCCTGCTCCTCTCAAGATTTGTCGTGGGTTATTCCTAGGATTTTGAGATCAGTTGCTGTAATTAGGGTTTTCCTGGCCACAGTAATCTTGATAGCAATGGGATCCTACTGATTAGTATTTGGAGGGTCCTACCCTAAATCTAACATTGTGTAACCCAGGTACCAAGTAGGAGAAAGGCTTGAGATACAGGATCAGCGGTTCATTTTGGAAAAGGTTTTACGATATCATCCGTTTTTTACTGAAAAAATTGGGTGTGGTGTCCATTATATCAAGGTAAGTTTGGCAAAGTGGCTTTTACTCATTCCCTTTTGACTCACTCCACTGTTATTGCTCCCTGCTAAGTACCTTTAGTGTGCTTGTTGATTTGTGGTCACTCTTGGTTACAGATGCATTGCAGTTAAGTGTGTAATTACAGAGAAATGTTAGGACTGCAAACCTGATCTGGAATATAGATCCTTTTTCTGATAGCTACTACTGGAAGTGCATTGAAACTGTGTCACAAGTTTGTGCTGCTGCTTCATGACTGGGTTCAAACTGTCTTTAAAATGTGATTCTATCTGCTTTTTTTACCACCATTGTTTGAGGTTGTAAAAACACAAGCTAACTTCAGGAAGCTCACCATTCTGATTGGAAATATTGCAGGTTGATCGCCATGATAGTCATTCTAAGTCACGCTGCTTCTTTGTGGTTCGCACTGATGGAAGTGTTTGTGATTTCAGCTATCACAAATGCATCAAGGGTAAGGCTAATGCCAAGAGTCCTTCTCTGGCCCTGCGGTATGATCATGAATACTGTGTGAACCATGGCAGGGATGAGATATTTGAGGATGACACACTCAATTCTCCTGACATTGATCCGTCCCATATTCACCCAACCTGGACACCATTGGCATTGCATGGTGGCCAGCATGCTGAAGGTGTGGCCCCCTAGCCAAGGCCCTGTAGCTGAGAATGAGAAGGTTTTGGAGTTTTTTTTTTTGCAGCCTTTTGAGCTATGGTGTATGAGGCATGTGTCATCAAGCTTGTTGATCAGTGCAGTGGTGGCTGGGGCACTCCTTGTTCATCTCTGCATTGGATCTCTCAATGGACTAAGGTGCAAAATGAGAATCTCATTATGGTCCTGTTAATATTATACTGAATGTGTGAAATGTAAGACATATCTAGGAAGTTTAAATATATTGTTGTGTTATATGCGTTTTATCTTAAGAGTGCGGGTTACATGCATCTACTTGTGCAGGACATTTGCAAGCACCTTTTACCTGTTTTGTCTACATGATGAGGTTGTGTCTTAAAAGGACAATCTAATCTAAAAGGCCTTAAGCAGTGAACTTACAATTGTTTGCTTGGTTTTGTAATGCAGATTGAGTGCTAGGGACAGGGGTTTTCTCTTCCGAAAGATGTGGAACCCAAACCTGGCATTATAATATTTCTGAGATTCATCTTGGATTTTAACAAAATAGATGAATGAGAAATGGTTTTGACCAATCCTTTTAAGGAGGGAGCATAAGGAAGTGGTCAGTGGACTCAAGTTTGAAGACAAAAAGTAGTGCACTATTATCTTTTACATTGTACAGCACACTAATGTCAATCCACTGTACTTGTGAGGAGGGTCTTTTCCAATGGCAAGGGACTACTTGAAACTACTTCTACAAAGTTTCAAGAATTTAAGTGCAGTAAGTGGGCTTAATTGGCAGTTGTTTAAACCACCACCCTCACCCATACAATGAGAAGCCCATCTCACACCACAAGCATGAGGGTGGATGGGCTTCGGCTTCTTGTTGTGTGGGTGAGGGTGGTGATTTGAACATCTGAAATACTCACCAAATCTTGTTTGAAGAGATGAATACTAACAGTAAAAATATCAATGAGGCCTCAGGGATGCTTTAGCCATACAATGGAGAATCAGAAACAATTTTGGTTCAAATAGAGGTTTTGTGTTGAATTTGTGGGTGCATCACTTCGCTTGCATTAGAATCATTCTCTATGTCCATGCATGTGGTGTTGGTCAATAAGTGTTTTCGTGAGTCAAAAGGTTGAACTGCATTTTGCACAAAGGATTAGTACAGCCTGTGACATGTTTGGATTTCTAATTACAAGACCTAAAAATTAAAATATCAACACTTTAGGTCTGAAACTTTCCAAATTACATTTATTCAATCCTAGTTGCTGAGGACTTTTCAACAGTACCAAAATTCACCAAATTCTTTCAAAATGTTCAGTTTAACATTCAATAACTTCTTCATCAGAGAATTTTTAACATGACTGCCCCTTTTTGATGATGCCCCCATACATTTACCATTTTTTGATGTCTTAGCCACAATCTAGATTTGATAGAGTATGTCTGTGTTACTAGATGCCTTACCTAGCTTCCACCTAAGCCACTTGACATACCATCAATACTTTGCAAGCTTTTCAACCACCACATTCATCCCTTTCATCTTCAAGTTTCTGGATGGAATTTCAATTGGATGTAGATTTGGACTTTTTCTTGGACTACTTTAGGTCAGCATTTGATTACTTGCCTCATCTTTCAATTGGAAGACCTATTGGCATGGTATTTGAGCACCTTCAAGGTTCATTCAACTGCGAGGATTTTGTCAATGCTCTTTTGCAATTGTCTCCATATGTCATCACAAGTCATATCCATGGGTCCGTAGCTTGAGCCTTTGAAGCTGCATGGATTTTGATGTCAGCCAAGCTTTCCAAAGCCATTTGGCTAATCGTTGTGGGCAAGGTTTTTTATTAAATAACAAACAATGCCCTTTGTCTTTAATTTCACAACATATTTTCAACTCACTTTATCTACACATCAATTCAACATCACAATTAAGGGAGGGTGTGAAATAATGGTACACAATATTCATGTAGCCTTCAACATTGGCATTCAGTGGGTGTTTCTATAGGTAGATGTTGTAAATGCTTTCCACATCATTTCCTACATGGTTATATTCCAAGAGTTTTATGTCATAGGGGTCAATTGTCCTAACTCATCCCATTTGTTTGTTCCTTTATGCCTTGTAGCTCCCCATTTTCTTCAATCATCATTCCCTTTTGGGGAACATGATTATGTTCCATTGGCATGAATCAAAGTAATCCAATAGGTGGGTCTTTTTTCACCCTCGTTCACTTTCAAGCTATGCATTGTTTAACATCCCTTTCATAATCAATGACATACATGTCATTGGCCCCAACTTTATTGTTCTTCATGTCTTTGATCATTTTGCATCCTAATGGGGTTTGGCAATGTAGCTATGATGTGAATGCATGAGCATGAGTGGTGAGCTTGGGAATGGTGAATAGTAAGCTTGTGAATCGCACAAAATCTTCAAAAAATATATTTGTCACGCAAGTTGAATGTTATTTCAACATAGACAAGAATATTCCATACATGTGGATAAAATATTTTATTTATGTTGCAAGAATATTCTTTTCATGATACAAAATATTCATCCTAGTAAACATAATATATTATTTGTGACAACAATATCATCCATAACTTTTGTTGTAAGTGCATGCAATTGAAACTAGGAAATTATTTCCCATAATCTTCCAATATAATGTTTTAAATTATTAATGAACATTTAACTTAGTCTAATATCTAATTTCCATTTAACAATGAAACATCATTCATGTTAAGCAAAATATTGAATGAATAATTATTGATGTTTGTATAAAACTAAAATAGTAACATCGTTTGTAAGTTCTAGTTTAAGAGCCAAAAACATAGCATCATCATGAGCGTTAGAATTGACAATGTTCATTGTACTTAATTTTTATGACAATTCAAAAGTGTATTACCTACATTAAAATTACATCACAAACTAACAAGCAACAAACTTTGTCACAACTCCAAGTTGAAAATGGATGCAATTTTCAAACTACCCACAAAACATGACATGTTGCAAAACATAGTACATGTGTTTACATCATCCACTTCCCTCACTGAACTAACAAACTATAAAATATTGTTACAAAATCTAAACAAGTGCAAATTGGGAAATTCCAACTTCATATTGTAACTTCATATTGCCTCTTGTTTGGATTTTGGCTAAATAAAATCTTATATATTCATCCATATCAAGGAGGGGGAACCATCCAATGGTGGGTTTATATAATTGTTTCAAGAAGTTGACCAGCCTTTTATTGATTGCAGGGTAGATGTGAATGTTGAATGGAATTATCCAATGGGCAGCCTTACCATCATGTGTTGTTGGCCATGACATTTCATCCACTAGCCTATTTATAGGAATGGAGCTTTCCCCTCTGAATAGACTGAGGAAAAATTGGTTGCCATTTATTCATAATAAATCCCACTTCTTCAAGAAATTTGATTTCATCTTAGGTGAATTGGTTTCAACTTGAATGGACCAAATTTTTGGAATAGTTGGTTTTTTGAATGCATACTTGCACTTTGTACATCCAATGTAGTGTTCATGTCAACTACATAGATGCAGAACTTGTGTAGTTTTATGAATGCACCAAGGAATTAAGACAACAACCCTAAGTCAAGCAGGGGCACTAATAGAATTTGGCTTGGTAATTATCCTTGTAGCACAAGAATGTTTGTTGGATTTTTACAATGCGAAACATTAAACATGTGATAGAAGGGGGCATCTTTTTATATACCAAATTCCATCTCCACATGGAGCTTTAAGGACCTCAACATCTCAATGAATTTGATTTGCCCCAAGTTATTCAATTTGCACATTTGATTTAACAATGCATGGTTTACACGAAGATGAAAATAATTCACACAATTGTGCCTATGTGAATCCCCTTATAATCTAGGGGCTAAGCTTGCTTCTATTTGCAAAAGCCAAAGATCACTTCACCTTCCATATGTGTGATTTTAGCTATTTAAGCCAATCCTCAGGAATATTTTTTTAAATGCGTCTGCAAGTTACTTCAAATCTTTAGATTGGGTTACTTTACACAATAGTAGTTCATTTTTATCAGGCCTTTGATTTGGTTGACCACTATTAAGGATTTTTTTTATTCTTTTTTAATTTAGGATTTTTTATCTTTTAAGCTTTTTTACTTCTAGTTTAAGTGTTATCAACATGTTGCTTCATATCAATAGTTTTAAAAAATTAGGTATAATTATTTTCTTCCAAATGCAAAAGCAAAATTGAATTTAATCTTTCATAGAAAATTGAAGGAAATGAAGATATCTAAATTTTAAGTGAACTTGTTCATAAACCAAAAAATAAAACCACTCTCCAAAAAGTTAAAAGAAGAAAAGAGGTTTCAAAAGATCAAAAGTTTACAAGAAATTCCAAAAAGATCTCTCTATCAATCCTCACATCCTTTTATTTATACCAAACATAACACTATTTTAAATTAATTAATCACTAGCTAGTAAAACTTGAATTTAAATTATAACAACTACTAGTCACAAGTTTAAACTAACATGTATTATCAACAACTGATTATTGTACATGTTGGTTACCAATTTACTAAACCCCCTAATTACCCTAACACATGTTACCAATTATTTTAACATATTGGTTCACCTAAGAACTTGCTACCCAAAAATAAATTTACTAAGTTTATTGCCTCATTGGTTACCAGTTGGTAACAACCAATTAATATGTACACACTTGAAAAATTGGGTTAACAGTACCCCCCCTTGAAAACTATATTTTGTCCTTGAAATCAGTCACCTAAAACTACATGTTTAACTCCTACAATTAAATCATCAATAGGTTGTTCACATGTGGTACCAACAGGTTCAGCTAAAAGAACAGGTTGAGATCCTTGCCTCTCAACAATAGATGTGTCCTTCAATACTATATTTAGAGTCTTGAAAACTTCATAAGCATGTGTAACAATGTCAATCAAAATACCTTTGCACCTACCCCAATCTATGGTATAATTAAATGGTCCATGTTTGGGAATAATATGTTTTTCCAATCCTTCTACTTGAGTACTAACAACTACAATAGGTACTTCCACGTGTTCTATGGGTAAAAACAAAGTGTACAAAACAATGGCTAGTTATACTTCTCCTTGGATTGGCTTTGGTTCCTTAATGACCACATGTTCATTTCGAAAACTTGTACCTATAGTTGTTGCTTGCACAAGTGAAAACTTCTAGAAAACAATAACATGTACCTCGACCAGTTTACTAGTAAGTCGGTCATATGTATAGTGATCAAATTGTAACTGAAAAGCAACTAATTCATTTAGGTAGGCTTCTTCATACGCACGAGCTATTTCCAAACTATCTTGGATATGTTCTTTTGTAATCTCCTATATGTTTGCCACCATTCCTTCCATTTCAAGTTTTTGTCAATTGAATATGTACCTTAAGCAAGGCATTGTTTAAAAGTAATTTTTCAAACTTTTTCAACTAGTTATCCTTGATGTAGTTTGAAAAACTTTGCCTGATGTTTACAAAATGTCTCCAATTCGCCTTTTAATTCTTGGATATGTACTTGAAGATCATAGATACGATTCTTCATGTCAATGTTGACTTCCATCAATTGTTCCCTCTACTACAAATAGGTGTTCTCTAGCTCCAACAAAATCTTCTCTTGTTGTACACTAATGGCCTCCATATTGCCATAGTCCTTTGTTAACCAGTCAAGGTCAGTTTGTAGGGCCTTCAAATCATTACAAGTTTTGAAATGAGCTTGGTTAAACTCATTATACTCCAATTGTAAAGCTTCAACCTTCTTGATTACCTTTTTAGCTTCAACACTTTTGGCAACTAAATGCTTATTGAAAATTAACTAAGTTGTTTACTATCTAAGGCTAAATCTAGGTAATCAAAGTTGGTTGCTTAAACATCTCATGAAAAATATAAATAGGTCTAGGATGAACTAGTTCAACAAGTTTAGATTGAACCAATTGAACTAGTTCTGTACCTCTTGGTAACATGTTGTTAGCATGTTCTATAGGAGCAAAAGTTATTGAACAGATAAAGGATCTTAATTTGGTACCTATTCAAAGTCAAGCTCACTTGGATCCTCCATGAATTGGTCACTTTCTATCTTTATCGATTTATCATCTGGTTGTGTAATAACATCAACTTCCATGTCCTCATTGCCTCCCTCCATAATCATGATTCCTTGACATGTGCAAGGTTTCTACTATGGTGGTCAACTAATTGGTTTTGGACTTAATCAATCTTCAGGTGTTAACAATTCAATTTATATTTTCACATGTTATGACTATTAAATTGGTAGTGGCAATATGTTAGTTAAACACATCAATTGACGCTTAGTAATAAATTGTTCCTTAGTCACAACCTTAGGAGAAGATTTTATAGATTACTCCGCAACAATCTTCTTCTTCTTTCTCTCTTAACCAATCATGGTTTCGGAAAATCAACAAGTGTATCTTCCTTTCAAAAGAAAAACCAATGTTGTAAACATACTTCTATCATTGGTCCAAAGTAACAAGTTGCTACCTTCCTATCAAGCATTACTAACCTTGTTGCAATTTGCTTCTAGTGCTTAGTCCATTGAGTCAATTCTATTGACATTTGTGTCAACATAATGGAACACCAATTGATCTTCTTCCCCCTTGTCCACCAAATTAAGAATAATGGCAATGCAATTATTAAAATAAGCTAACCTTTCTCGTTAGTAAATGATTTACAAAATTGTTGCAAACTTGGCATGGTACTCCTTCGTCTGAATGATGCTCCACTATTCTTTGTTCACAAATTCATCCGGTCAAGCTATGTTCTTAAGAGCAACTTGGGCCTCCTTTTTTAATGCATTCACTGCATCAACTATTTTTTTAGCACTAACGCCAAATTGTTGAACGATTTACACTTGTTCTATGGTGATCTTCTCACCACAAAAAATTGTTTTAATGTGTCCATCCTCTGTGGACTCCCAAGTGCGCAAGATGTCCTCCAACACGTCTAGTCGTGGAATTATCTAGTGAACAACAAATAAGCCACCCAAATTAACTTGTTATGCCCATTGTCATCCTTTGGACATTGGGATCCACTACAACATTTTATTTTATTTTTTTGCTTTAGTAAGTGCTCATCATTTGTGCCTCATCATGTATTTGGACCAAGCCTTAGTAGGTACAATAATAGGTATGTCAAGGGAATCAAATTCTATGTCAAAGAATCCTCCTTTAACTAGTGCTGATGAAAAATCTACCAATTGCTCAACTTCACAGGTTGTTCAGCTTCTTCTACCTTTGTAATTTTTCTTTTCCACTTGTTCTTCCTCCTCATAATCACTAATTATGACAAATGTAGGTGTAGGAGGTGAAAATTGTTTTCAAAAGCCTCGTAATGTTTCTTTAATTCCTTCTCCCATAATAGCACCACATTGTAATGCCTCAAAAATTTCTTGTTCTACATTTCTCTCTTGCCCAAAACTTTCGCTATTTTCTCAAAATAGAGGAGGTGGCAAGTGATTTAATGTAAATTGCACCAATTGTTCTAAAAGCTTCCTCTCTAACTTTCTATAGTTTTATTTCCTTTCCCTCTTTATTTTCTTTTTGTTTTTTCAACTCTACCTCCCTCTTGCTTGCTATCTTTTTCAACTAGTCCAAGGCATTCATTGCCTCATTTGGGTGCAGTAAAAGATATAAAGGGATTCATAATGAAATAATGAAAAGACACTTTAAGGGGTATGTTGGTAACCATGGAGTAAAAAGTGGCAACGCTTGGAAAATGATGCAACTTTTAGGGCATATATTGACATTTGTAATTAGGTTTACTGGAACATCATTATTTCATGTGGAATTAGGGCTAATTGGTAGGTTTCCAACTAGTTACCTCTTCAACAACTCATTGATACCCGTTTCACTTAATTTTAAATTAGACATATCATTGTCTATTCTTCTCTCAGTTAAGTTTTATGCTATTAAACTTATAGTGATAAGTTGAACTAGTTTATCAATGAACAGATTACCAAAATGGTTCGTCCCAATTGGTTCTTCATTGAATAAATTATTAGAATGGGTTATCTTAATCGGTTACGTAGTGAACATGTTATCAAAATGGGTTGCTTCCATTGGTTTCTTTAATAAAAAATCACTAAGCTTAGCTAAAATAGGTTGAAGTATGTGATCCTTTGTAAACCTATAAGATTTAACTTGTTAATGTTAATGAGTATTGGATTAAAATCAAATTTGTTAATAGTCACTAGTAGTATTGTATTGTTTGGTAAACAATATTAGATCCTATATGGTCCAAACCATTGTCTCTAAAACTTAGGATTATGTGTTTTGATAGCCCCTAGAAACCATAGAACAATATTTCCAAACTGGTATTTTGTTTCAATGTACCGGTTCTAGGACCATAACATGTGTTAAGTCATGATGTTGTCCGGTTTGGATGGTAACAAATATTTCGTAGGTAGCAACGGGTGTAATCAATAAACAAGTTGGAATGGGGTATGATCGATTCCAACCTAAAAAATAATTATAGAAGAAAATAAAATTGTGGATAGGTGCTCATCCCAATCATTTCGATTTTCATTCACTAGTTTTATGAACAATGTATCAAAAACTTTGTTAATAAATTTAACTTGTCCATTGCCTTGTGGATAATAAATAGTAGAAATAGTATGTCTTAAAATAAAATGATCAATTAGGTAATGAATATCAATATTGGTAATGAAATGTGCATCTTGATCAATAATAATAGTCAATGGAAAACTGAATCGGATAAGAATGTGGTCATATAAGAACTTTGCAGTAATAGTAGTTGTGTTGGTGCACAAAACTTTTGCTTCCACCCACTTGGTAACATAGTTAATGGCAACTAAAATGTACCAATTGCTAAAGTAACAACTCACCGATTTAATAGGTCCATTAAAATCTAATCCCCATTTCTAAAAAGGTTTTTCAAGCAGAGTAATGATAAGCTTCACCATGTTTTGTGTTAATAGTTGCTAACGAGTTTTTTTATTCCCATTAAGGTTATTCAACTTTTGAATTCTTTAGCAACAAGTTCTTTTACAACAACATGTACATGCAAAAAATAACAAAAATAAAACTAACTACAAATCCTAAATTAACATGTACACAAATTACTAAAAGCTTGAAGAAAGTTGGCTAAAAGAAAATGATTATTGTTCCATAAGTGAAGAATGATACACAAATTCAAAAATGAAATCCAAAAGTCCTTTAATAGGTTTGTCCTCCTAGTATTATGCTAGTTGTTTCAAAATACAACAGCCATAATTGACCATTATAAGTAGTCATTAACTAGTACCTAGACTAACAATCCAAAATTTAAAAAAATTACACCTTGTTTAATTACATGTTCTACCAAGTACAAGTTTTAAAGACTACATGTTTACTAACCTATCAACCTATCTTTTTAACCTATTATAATACTACCAATAAGGTTCAATAATTGGTTAGGTTAGGTTAAACAACAAGTTAAATCACTTGTTAGGTTTAACAACTTGCTTACATTTTTCAACCTATTAGGTCACCTATTACTAAATCTAGGTAACATTATCCCCCCTTGAAAATTACATTTCACCTTCAAAATGTTAGCTCAAAGTCCTAAGTTAATTTGGTTTTCTGGAACCAATTGATTGATGGCTCCTTCAATAAGTTCAACACCTACTTCCTCGATACGTTTAACTTGGCTCAAAATTTGAAAATATGTTGGTGCTATAGTCTTTTATCGATCAGGTATGTCTTCAAAGGTCGCTATGGGTGCGATGCATACCTTTAAAGCATGCAAGGTATTTGACATTAGAGTAATCTCCTAACTTATACCTATATGGTGTGGGCTCAAAGGTAAACTAGCAAATAAGAATTCCAAAGATTCTACTCTACTATCTAATATGGTGAATAAATGTTGCAACCCTAGACTTGGGCTCGCAACCAAGGCAAGGGCTTGCAAAGGTGCAAGCCGAGAGTGAAGCCCAGGAATCACATTTTATGTTTTCGGGAGTGTGGGAGAATGTGAGGGAATGAACCCCCACACTCCCAATTGAGCTCCCATTTTGGGAGTTGGAGTCCATATGGACTCCCAAATTTTTAAAAAGCGATTATAGGGGTCAAAACCCATTGGATTGAAAAGTTCCTTATATCATTGAAAAGCTCTTAGAACTTAAATGTCTACGATGGGCTTGCATGACCCATTTGGGTACTTAAAACACAAGTTATGACCAAAAGAAGGGCTAGGAGTCAAATTGCCAATTTGACTCCTGACAACTAAAAGTCAAAAATTGCCCCAATTTCCTTGCGTGCAGGTTGCATGCCACATACCATTGGAAATCTCTTGATGAGGGCTACAACCTTTCTTTAGATGTCACCTTAATCAGAGGTCCATACACAAAATTTTGGGATTCCAAAGTCATGAAAGTCCCAATTTTGGGAATTTCGGGACTCCCATTTGGGAGTTTCGGGACAAAATGACATTTGGGTGTTGGCCCATAGCCAGGCACAAAGAATACTATAAGGGGGAAGGTGGTGGCTTCATTAAAGTCTAGGCCGTGGTGAGTCTTGTGAGTCGGTGTTTGCTCATGGTGAGTCCATGCACCAAAAGTGCTCCAATGATGTACTTACCAACTTGTTGTTTGATTTGTGCAAGTTCATGTGAGTAATTGATTTGCTTGTCAATCTTCCTAATCCCCATCTTAGAGCTCTAGCACACCCTTCTACCCCTGAAGTGTTGTGAGCCAAAGAACACGCCTTAACTCCTTCTCCTTTTGTTGTCTTCACCTTTGGACTTGTAGTTAAGTCCATCAAGGAGCTTGGGGGGGGGGGTGTGTCAATAAGGGATTAATAGGTTCAACTTATTCTTTATCAAAGCTTTCATTACCTTCCACATGTTCATTAACAACAATGGCTACTAGAACAAGTATAGTAAAAGTTTGAACATGTAAAGGTATGATCTTTAAACATGTTCCCCCTTTTAGTGGACTAACCGATTTGTTAATAACAATAGGTTGTACCACAAATGGCGTTGCTGGAACTCTACTATTGGTTCTAATTTCCACATATACAAAATTAGGGGGTTCGTACTTAAAATCAAGGAAAGCAATTTAATAGGTGTGTAGGTCAAGTTGGTAACTTTGTTCATGAAAATGAGCTAGTTTCATATTGTTTTGAATTTGCTCCCTCATGAACTCATGAACAATTTGCCTTAGTCTTTCCACTTGGGGTTTTTGTTTCTTAAGGCTTGGATTTGCACTTTGAATAGTGTTTTGTCTAGCAATAACTCCTCAAATTCCTTCAACTTGTTCATCCTAACAAGTAGAATGGGGTTGGGTTTATTCAATTGTACTTTAGCTATCTCATAATAACCTTTTCAATCTTAGATTTGGGTAGTCAAATTTTGCTTTTCCTTCTCAAACTTTATGTGGGTAACTATTTATTGCTCTCTAAGATCTTGAAAGGTTTATTCCAAATTGAGTATGACACCTTGTTCCAAATTTGACTCATCCATTTTGGTGTAGTCATGCGTCATTCACTCCAAATCAACTTAGAGATGCTTCAAATCATTGTGAGTTTTCCAATTAAGCTAGTTGAGTTCAACACACTCTTGTTGTAGGTTCTTAATTTTCCTAACAACTTAATTTGCTTCTTTCAACTTATTGGACATGTTCTAAATTCTCATGCTAGACCCTATTCATTTGCCCCTTGATTGTGACGAGTTCTTTGTCACAATTCTTTAAAGTCTTTTGCACTGTCTCTAACTTTAGGCTATGTGTTTGTAAGTAGTTGTGGGTTTCATACAAGTTCTCTTTGACTTGATCAAATTCAACTTTAAAGTTTGAAATTTTTGTAATGTCCTCAACTAGGTTGTGGCATTTTGAGCAACTTGCTCTAAAAACATATTAATCTGTTTCAAGTTTTTTTATAAACTAGGACGTGTTGGAATCTATAAAATTTTGGGTTTTCCATTTGCATTGGTTCAACTATAGGTTGAACAGGTTAGGATGATTTTATAGCTACAACTACATTTTGTGTAGGTTTTGCAATGGATACTACAAGTTCAACAAACACAATAGGTTCAACTCGGATGTTTTCAATTCTTGATCCAAATTGGGTTCAAGTTTTTTTTCAATGCTACCTAGTGTAACTATTGCATAAAACTCTTCCGCTCTTCCACCCCCAATTTCATCTATACATGTTCACTCTCATCCTCTTCTAAATCAACAACTAGTGATCCGAAAGTAGTCCTAAACTTCTTTCTTGGTGGTGAAGTAACATGTTTAAGATTGGATTCATCATTTGGTATAGGTAGTTCTATACACCTCTTTAGTCAATGAAATTGGCATGTTTTTAAAGGCGATGTAGTGGTTGAATGTGTTGGTCTTCTCTCCTTAAAAAATTGCTCCTTTGTAACATATTTAAGTGAAACGTATTGTTATTACGCAACCTGTCATTCTTGGCTGGTTGGTGACACAAGTTCCTTTGGGGTTGCTGTTCTTGGTGAAGGCGCTTCAAATAAAAAGAACCACTTCCTAAACATAATATCCAGGACAAGCCTTTATATGCCTTAATTTGCTAGAAACTAGGTTAGCTACTGCCTTCATTTCACGTTTTGTCTAGTGAATCAATTCAACTAGTAATTGGTTCAACATTATGGAACACCAATTAATAGGTTACCCCTATTGGCTAGGTCAAAAGTAATAGAAATTCAATTATTAAAATAAACTGTTCTCTTTGGTAAAGTATTTACAAAATAGCTGCAAATCTTACATGAAATTCCTCCTTCACACATACTGTCGCAACCCTACTTTGGCCAAGTGTGGGGGTGAAGCCCAACACTTGGAAAAGTTGGGATTTGGAGTCCTCCGGGACTCTTGAATGTTCAGAGCTCGACAGAAGGACCCAAAACACCTCGCATTGGGGTGTTCTTGGTGTCATTGAAAAGTTCTTGAAGCGTAGATATCGAAAATGCCCTCGAATTGGGCATTTCGATATCTGTCGCCCAAGTTATGGGCAAAAGAAGGGCCGGGAGTCAAACTGGCAGTTTGACTCCCGACCACTAAAAGTCGGGAATCGACCTCTTCCCGAAGTCCGAATTGGAAGTGC